>Ga0129333_10005184_pt1 | contig 12209 bp, 11 predicted proteins | sample CPB6_08_DNA_FD_94474 | JGI IMG/M metagenome (GOLD analysis project Ga0129333, IMG submission 94474) | Freshwater to marine salinity gradient microbial communities from Chesapeake Bay, USA - CPBay_Sum_0.6_0.8_DNA | ecosystem: Environmental > Aquatic > Marine > Coastal | place: USA: Chesapeake... | reverse complement strand
GATCGATATCTCGCCGAATGGCGCGAGCTCGCTTTATCCAATGACATCATCGTTGTTGTTCCGGAATACTCACAAGAAAACTTCCCGGGCAGCGCTGGATATAACTTCGGCGGAGTGTTCGACAAGGCCGGTCGCCTACAACCCAAGACTCGTTGGGCTTATTCGTCGATAGAGCCTTTGTTCGATGCACTGCGACGCCACGAGAACTTGAGCGCCGAGCAGTATTGGCTCTTTGGGCATTCGGCGGGTGCGCAGTTTGTGCATCGGTTCGTGATACTCGGCGGCGCCGAGCGGATGGTTGCCGCCATCGCCGCCAATGCCGGCTCTTACCTGTTTCCCGTCGACGATGTCGATTGGCCCTTTGGTTTGCGTGGCGCTCCCGATAGGAGCGCAGCGGGGGTCTTTGCTTCGCCGATGATTCTGATGCTCGGTGATGCGGACTCTGATCCGAATCATCGTAGTTTGCCGCGACAGCCGGCAGCGATGGCGCAGGGCCCGCATCGTTTTGCTCGTGGCCAAAATTTCTATCGAACGTCGCGGCAGATCGCCGAGCGCAACGATCAGCCATTCAATTGGTCATGCGTCATCGTACCGGGTGTTGCGCATGACAACGCTGGCATTGCGCGTGCCGCCATCCGTATCATCAAGGGATGGAAACCCACGCCCGGCGCCGATTGCGCGCACTGACTTTACTTCTCGTCCTGGCTGCAACAATGGCAGACAGCCGAGCAGCAGACTTTAGTATTTTTGGGCGACACGCAGCCGATGTGGCTGCCGAGACACTCGCAGGGTTTGAGGGAGTCGAGGCTCGTCTGCTGCGTCGCGACTCGCGTGGTCTCGTCGTCGAACTCAGGCTGCCCGCGGGCGCGACGATCAATGCCACTCGAGCAAACTACACGGCCGAATGGTTCGTACTCGCAGGTCAGTTGCAGCTAGAGCATGGATCGAACGGCGAACTGCTTGTGAGGCAGGATTATGTGCGTGTGCCGTCGCGTGAGAGCGCGCTACCGCTGCGCGCGATCCAAGCGTCGACGATGTTGCTGTTTCTCGATCCCCCGCGCTCTAGTGATGGCGAGAAGTTCAAGATCGTACGAACCGGCGCGAATGATTGGACGGCAGGGATGGTCTCAGCGAGAGATACCGGCGTCGCGCTGAAATTACAGGTGCGTGATCTCTATCACGAGCCACAAAGCGGCCAGCGCACGTGGTTACTTCGGGCTGGAGCGGATCTCACGCTGCCTTGGGAGCGTCACCGGACGATCGAAGAAGGCTATTTGATCTCGGGCGACTATCGTCTCTTCGAGTGCCTCGAAGGTCGCGAGCAGTCGTTCGATTATCGCGCCGGCGGTTACTTTTATCGAGCACCGGGCATCGTGCACGGCGGGCCGCGCTCTGGCAGCAGCGGTGAGATCGTGATGCTGCTACGCACCCCCGACAAACTGACTGTCGAATTCTTACCGTCCTGCGCGGCGTCGACCAAGCCATAAGACGATACCGGCCGCAAACAGCAACACTGGAGCGAGTCCGGTTGGCCAAAGCTCAAGTCCGAACCACAGCAAAGCCGTGAAGCCGAGCATGCTCGCCACGAGCGTCGCGTTTCGACGCCGCTCGCCGGCGCGAATTTCCAGACGGAGCTTCTCTATGTCCTCAGGCTGCACACCGATGTGCAGTTTTCCGTCTTGCCATTTTTGTACGGCCACTTTCAGTAGGGGTGGTAGTGCTTGGGTGACTTCGATCATCGCGGGTAGATGATTACGTAGTTGACGCAGCTGCGCGCGCGGGCTCAGTCGATCACGCATCCACTCCCGCAGGATCGGTGCTGCCGTTTGCCAGATATCGAGTTCGGGATAGAGATCGCGTCCAAGGCCTTCGATATTAAGAAGCGTCTTCTGCAACAAGATCAGCTGCGGCTGGATGCGCATGTCGAAACGTCGAGAAATATCGAATAGGCGTAACAAGATGGTGCCGAACGAGATGTCCTTCAGCGGCTTGTTGAAGATGGGCTCAAGCACCGTGCGAATCGCCGATTCCATTTCATCGACGCGCGTATTAGCCGGAACCCACCCGGATTCGACGTGCAGTTCGGCGACTCTGCGGTAGTTCCGGTCAAAAACGGCGAGGAAGTTTTCCGCTAAGTAATGTTGATCGCGAAGATCGAGCGTGCCGACAATGCCGAAGTCCACAGCTGCATATCGCGGGCGTGATGGGTCATCTGCCAGCACGAAGATATTCCCCGGGTGCATATCCGCGTGAAAAAAATTGTGACGGAAAACCTGAGTGAAGAAGATCTTTACGCCGTTGGTCGCAAGCAGCGGGATATTCGTCCCGAGTTGACGCAGCTTCTCCATGTCGCTGATGGTGATGCCGCGAATGCGTTCCATCACCATGACGTTTATACGACAAAAGTCGAAATACACCTTCGGCACATGCAGTAGATCGGAGTCTTCGAAGTTGCGCCGCAGTTGTGCCGCATTGGCGGCCTCGCGCATCAGATCGAGTTCATCGAGAATCGTCTTCTCGTATTCTTCGACGATCTCATCGACTCGTAGGCGCTGTGCTTCGCGAGAATTACGCTTGGCGAGATTGGCAAGAGCATGCATCACTTCCAAGTCGCGCTCGATGATCTCTCGCATACCTGGGCGTAGCACTTTGACGATGACATCGCTGCCGGAGTCGCTAGAACCATCGGTTTTCAGCTTGGCAACGTGCACTTGAGCAATCGAGGCGGCCGCCAACGGTTGTTCGGAAAACTCTTCGAAGACTTCGAGTACAGGGCGCCCGAAAGCCTCTTCTACGATCTTTTTGGCAAGTGCGCCATCGAAGGCTGGAACGCGGTCCTGTAGTTTGCACAGCTCTGTTGCAATATCGGGCGGCAGTAGGTCACGACGAGTCGAGAGTGCCTGGCCCAGTTTGATGAAGATCGGACCCAGTTCTTCGAGCGCGAGGCGAAGTCGTTCGGCGCGGGTGGCGCCCTTGCGGCGTTCGAACCAAGTCCAAGGCGACGCCAAAAATACGAAGCGCAGTGGTCGATAAAGATGTGTCTCAGCGACGAATTCATCGAGCCCGTGACGAACGAGCACGCGTTGAATCTGAATCAGCCGGGCAAGGACGCGCAGTTTCATCTTGTCTCTTCGAGGGTTCTCAGACGAGCCGCAGCTCGATCGATATCTTCACGCAGTTGATCAACATCGGCCATGAAGGCCTCGGCTTCAGCTCGAGGTACCAGAGTGTGATTCTCGTGGGCTAGAAATTCCGCCGCATTACGCACGGTGTTTGATGTGGCGCGCCGTCCAAACGACCAGAGCGAACGAGCGAGTCGCCCGATATGGTGGGCAGGTAAATCCCCGATCAAGCGCGAGAGCTCTTCCTCAAGATCAGGTTGTAGCAACAACGCCAGTGCGCGGTAACGCTGCAGAATCTCGGCATCTCCACGTACAGTGACTTGCCCAGATTGCAGTAAGCGTTCGGGGTTCTCGCCTGTGAGAGCTAGAAGATTGATGGGGCTGCCTTCAACGGTGACGTTAAAGTCACCCACCGGTGTGCGAGTTAAAGACAGCGTATCGCCCAGCGATTCGATACCGATTTGCAATCCCATTCCCGTGACGCGCACGAGCAAGCGCTGATCTTTTAGCGCTGCACAGCGAGATCTCGCGCCCGGTGATGAGGCAAGGTTGCGGTTGAGTAAATTTTCGATCGCAGCAGTCAGCACAAGGTGATCAAACTTTATAGCCACGATGCAGAGCGACGATGCCACCAGAGAGGTTGTGATAGCGACACTGATCAAAGCCGGCCGTCCTCAGCATCGTCAGTAGAGTTTCCTGATCGGGATGCTTGCGAATCGATTCGGCGAGATATCGGTAACTCCCTTCGTCGTTGGCGACGAGACGCCCGAGTACCGGAAGCACTTTGAAAGAGTAGGTGTCATATAGAGGCTTGAGTCCCGGTGCCGTCGGATGTGAGAACTCAAGGATGAGCAGTTGGCCGCCTGGCTTGAGAATCCGATACATCGAACGCAGTGCCGCATCCTTATCGGTGACGTTACGCAAACCGAAACCGATGGTGACGCAGTCGAAGGTGGCGTCGGCGAAGGGCAGACATTCGGCGTTGGCTTGAACGTAATCGACGCCCTGGACGATGCCGGCGTCGATGAGCCGGTCACGACCGTGAGAGAGCATCGATCCATTGATGTCCGACAGCACGACGAGACCTTGCTCGCCGACCTGAGCCGCCATACCGCGTGTCAGATCGCCCGTGCCGCCAGCGACATCGAGGGCTTTCTGACCGGGCCGCAAATACGTCTGAGAGAGAGCGAAGCTTTTCCAGATGCGGTGCAAGCCACCCGACATCAAGTCATTCATCAAATCGTACTTTGGTGCAACCGAATCGAAGACACCGCGCACGCGACGCGCTTTGTCTTGCCAGGCCACTTCTTCGAAGCCGAAATGCGTAGTCTTGGACGAATCTTGGGCCGACATCGGTGGGCTCCAGGGACGGGGCTATATTGTAGCCTTGTTGGGGGGTGACTAGTTTTTGTCCGAAAACAGGCGTAAAAGGTTCGATCAGGCGTATCGATCCTTTTAAGGGTCGGTCGAACGGGGGGATAAAAATAAGAAGGGACTGATAGGCCGGACGGGCTGTCCGGCCTTTTTTTTGCCTTACGTTCCCGAGCCGCTGTGCAGTCGATCGCGGACTTTCTGCAGATACTCAGCCCATCGCGTCGTCTGTTCTGCTCCGAGCTCGTATAGATATTTCCAGGTGTAGAGACCCGTATCGTGTCCATCGTCGAATACCAGTCGGACCGCATATTGGCCGACCGGTTCGACGGCCGTGATCATCACCTTCTGCTTCCCGAGTACCAGTGTCTCTTGTCCCGGTCCGTGACCTTGAACCTCAGCCGAGGGTGAGTGGACGCGCAGATACTCGAACGGCAGCGTATAGCGCTGTGTATCGTCGAATGCGACCTCAAGCACCTGTGATTGCTTGCGCAGGCGAATTTCGGTGGGCGTGGGATGGTTGGCTGTCACAGCCGACATCCTAGCGAGGCTGCCGGTTGGCGCGCTAGCGCCCAGTGCCCTACACTTGCGGCTTCGACAACGGTTTAAACCAGTGGAGTGGAGCTAGATGGGCAAGGGAGACAGCAGAAGCCGTCGCGGCAAGATTTATCAAGGTTCTTTCGGCAAGACTCGTCCGAAGGACCCGGCTCGCGCGAAGAAGCGTGCGGCCAAGACGACGTCCAAGAAGTAAAAAACACCCGGCTTTACAGGCACAGGTCGCGAAGCCCGTCGGAGAGATCCGGCGGGCTTCGCTTTTGGTGTTTCCGAAGCCGTGCTGGATTAGACCGAAGCGGCTGGGCCGCGCCGAAGCAGCATGACCGCACCTGCTAACAAGATGAAGGATGCGGCGAAAAACGACGCACCCGCGAAGTTGAAGCCGCTGACTGCGATGCTGAACAAATGAGTCATCGCGAACGGCGCGATGATCGCCGTGAAACTGACGATACCGCTGATGGCACCCTGCAATTCACCTTGTGCATTCGCTGGCACCTGACGCGACAGCATGGCGCGGATTGATGGCATGGTCAGACCGAGCAGACAGCCGAGTGGAATGCTCGCGAACAACATCGCCGGTGAGCTCGCGAATGCGTAGCCGAGAAAGCCTAGAGCTCCGCCTGTCATACCGATGATGGCGGTGTAATGCTCACCCAACTTACGAGTGAATACACCGACGAGACCGCCTTGTACGACCGCAGTTGCAAGGCCGAGCGCAGCCAGCGATAAGCCGACCTCTCGTTCCGTCCAGCCGAATTTCGCCATCACGGTCCAGGTCCAGGTCGAGGGTAGTGTGTCGTGACCGATCTGGTAGAGAAACAAAACAACCAATAAGGCGAGAGCGCCTGGGATGACACGCAGCGATTTAAGAGCGCCAAGCACGTTAGCTCGACGAGCTGAAAATGTGCGTCTCTGAGTGATCGGCAGAGTTTCTTTGAGCACGATCACGGCGATCAAAAAATTCAGCGCTGTGAAGATAGCCGCCGCAAAAAAAGGCACTCGCGATCCATAACCTCCGAGTAGTCCGCCGACGATAGGGCCGACGATGAAACCCATGCCCCAAGCAGCGCCGTTGAGGCCAAAATATTTGGCTCTCTCGGCCGGAGGGATGAGGTCCGCGACGACGGCATTGGCGGTAGCGAACGTCGCACCTGCGATTCCCGCGATGATTCTTCCGACGAAGAGCCATGCGAGAGTAGGCGCAAGGCCCATCAACACATAATCGACCGACAACGCGGCAAGCGATGCCAGCAGAATGGGCTTTCGCCCATACCGATCACTGAGATTGCCGAGGACGGGCGAGAAGATGAATTGCATCGAGGCATAGGCCAGCGTTAACCAGCCGGCGATCGGTGCTGCCTCTGCCAAAGTAGCGCCCGAGAGTTCCATGACCAACTGCGGTGCAATCGGGATGATGATGCCGATACCGAGCGAGTCGATGAAGAGCGCCATCGCCACGACGGGCAGCATGGCGCGACTTGGCGGACTCGCTGGACCTGCATTCATGTCAGCGCATGGCCTTTGGCGCGTCGATAACGTTGCACCAGTTCGAGCGCTGAATAAGGTGAGGGTGGCAGCTCGATCGATGATGTACCGATGGCCTGAGTCCGCTCACCCCATCGAACTAGATGTGCGCAGAAGGTAAGACCGCCGCCAAACGCAGGCATCAACAACAACGAACCCGGCTGGATGCGTCCTTGCTCGAGCGCCTCGCACAAGGCAACCGGCACGGTTGCCGCCGACATATTCCCATAGCGTTGAACGTTCACGAATACACGATCCATCGGTACGTTCGCACGCTTAGCGACATATTCGATGATGCGCAGGTTTGCCTGATGAGGAATGACGAGGTCAACTTCGTCGGGCGTTTTACCGGCGCGTTGCAGCACATCTTCGCAAGCTCCACCCATACCAGTGACCGCTTTCTTGAAGATCTCTTGACCTTCGAATTGCCACTCTGTCACTCCGGTGAGGCGGTTTTGATGTACGTAGGCGCCGCCTATACCGTGTATGCGCAGGATGTCGCGAGCGTCACCATAGCAGCCGAGCTTTTCCAACATGACGCCGGCTTCGTCATTTGTGGCTTGTAATACGACCGCCGCAGCGCCATCACCAAAGAGTACCGAAACATTGCGGTCATCCCAGTCCATGTAAGGGGCGATGCGTTCGCCACCCACGACGAGGGCCGATCGAACGACGCCGCTGCGGATCATGGCCGTGGCGGTCGACAAGCCGTATAAAAAGCTTGTACACGCTGTGTTCACATCCATTGCTGCACAGCCATCGGCGCCGATGCGTTGCTGCAAGCCCGACGCCATGTTTGGGCATTGATCGTCATGCGTCGTCGTTCCGAAAACGATCAGATCGATATCTTTGCCAGTCAAACCCGCGCACGCGAGGGCTCGTTCAGCTGCCACGTGAGCCATGTCGGCGAGCGGGACATGTGAAATTCGGCGCTCGCGGATGCCCGTGCGCGTCGTGATCCATTCGTCCGACGTATCGAGAAAGGTCGCGATGTCGTCGTTGCTGAGTACCGCCGGTGGCAGACATTTGCCCCAGCCCGTAATGCCTGCATTCGGCATGCGCGTCCCCCTAGTTGGATCCTCGGGGTTATCCCCGTGTGAGGCGCGAGGATACCCCTCGCCGAGGAATCGTTCCAACTGTCGGCCAGACAGATGAATATTGCACTGAAGGTGAGAGCGCTGCGCTAACTTGAACACGGCGGACGACATGACGCAGAAGGGGGGTCGACATGTGGATGCCACCGCTCGATGACGCATGGCAAGGCAAGGTACAGTTCTACGAACTTTTGTTCGGTACTTGGACCGTCTACGTATTTCTTGTTCTACTGTGGGAGCGTGTGCTGAAAGCGCCGCTCGAAGAGTGGCGCTACGTATTACTGACGTTCTTTGGAGCCGGGGCGTTCTGGATAAACCACTATTGGCTCAAAGCACCGCCGCCGACCTGGCTCATTCTGATCAACCTCTACACCGTTTTTTTCGTGACGGCTTGGTGGATGATTGGTATGCGCACTCGTCAGCGCTCCTTCGCTTGGAAAGCGCTCGCTCTATGCGGCAGCGTCGTGTTCACCGTCGCTTTCATCTTTTTCGAGCAAATTGCGCGTATCGGTGTCGAACGCTGGGGCATGCATGAGTTTTGCTTCATGACGCTCAGCTTCATCGGGTTCTGGTGGCTGATCCTCTGGCGCCGGAAGCAACCGACGGTGAGCCCCGCTTAGGCTGTTGCTTGTAGAACTTCCAGCGATACGCGTTCGGCTGATTCAAGCGCGCCCTCCATGCCGCGACTGCCGATCGCGGTGTGCTCACCGCAAAAGAAGAGTCGTTGATGTGGCGTGGCGATGGCCGCGCGAAGTTCTCGCACTTGCCCCGGTTGGAAGATCGCCCAGTCTCCCGCGGCAAAGGGGTCGGCGGTCCAAGAGTGTACGGCGGCAACACTGAGCAAACCTTTCGATGCTGGTCGCAGTCGTTCGAACTCGGAGATGATGAGCTGCTTACCAGCTTCACTGCCAAATCGATCGACATAAAGTCCATTGAGGCCACGACACCAGACGGTAAGGCTCGTCACTTCGTCATCGGTCTTGCCGAACTTTTGCGCGAGCACCAAGCCGAGCGGGCCGTCGGTCCACATCGAGGGTGACAGACCATCCATCTCCCAGAATGGCTTCTTAGCGAGCAGATGAAATTGCGTGATCGGAATGTGCCCGAGCGTTTGGATAGCCTTGCTTTTGACGGGCTCGGGTAGCGGCGAAATCGCCACATGACGTAGCGTCGAGAAAGGCATCGAGCACACGACCGCTTTGGCCCGATAGCGTGTGCCATCGCTGCAGATGACCTCGGCACTGCGATCATCGACATTGATAGCAACCACACGCTTATTCAGCAGTAGATCACCTTTGAGCGCTTTGGCCATGGCGATCGGTAAGTTTTGGTTGCCACCCTTAAATGCGCCGATGAGCAAACCAGGCGGAGCGCCTGCTGGAGGAGTGCCTGGCGTAGCCGGACCCGACGGCACGACGTTAGCAGCGCCGGTGCGCGAGAAAGCGGTGACCGCACCTCGATTGACGTTTTGCCAATTGTCGGAGAACGCTTGCTGCAGTAGCGACACATCGTGAGCCGTCGTGCCATAGGCGATGTTGGTGTCGAAGCCGAGGCGAATCATTGCGTCATCCGCGCCGTGCGAGCGTAGGAACTCGTGCACCGAGATGTCGTACTGAGCGTGTTTAGCGTCATGCCAATTCTCGAGGTCTTTGAACGGCATGTGCTGCTTGAACATGGAGTCAGCCCAGCTCCACGGCGCAAGCTTCTTCATGTCACCACTAAAAGGGTTACGCGCGTGAGTCGCCCAATCTTTGATAGCGATGCGTTCGCCGCCGAGGAAGAGCTCTTGACCTGCGCGATTGGCAAACAATCTAGGCGCCAGATTCACGATTTCGATCTTGTGGCGTGCCGCTGCGGCAATGCAGCGACCGTAGGCGTTGGCGATGGTGTTGCCGCCCGCTTCGGGATGCCCCGGTATATCGAACATCGTGAAGACTCGGCCGCCCACGCGATTGCGACCTTCGAGCGTTAGGGTGCGTAAACCGTTCTCCTCCAGCGTCAGCGCAGCCTCGAGTCCGGAGAGGCCCGCCCCAATGATGATGACGTCGAGATCACCACTGCCGGTGGCGGCATGGGCAATGGGCTGCAGACCGCTTGCTGCTGCAGCGACGGCTGAGGAAACGACAGACGAGACGACGAATTGGCGACGATTGAGTTTCATGGCGTGATCCCAGAGTTCTCCGGCCTGACGATGTCGGGCAGGCGACAGGTCAACACTTTGGGCTCCGTGATCGAACCGATCAGCAGTTGTCCCCCAAAAGGTGTACCGACGCTGCCAGCCGAAACAGCTTGTCCGAGGTCGAGGAACATGTCCCGAATTTCGACCCGGTCGTCCACTAGCGGAGCATCGGGTCGTGTCCGATAACGAATGATTCGCGTTGGCGCCGGGTGGTCTGGGTCGCCGAAGTGACGAACGAGATCGAGCAGTTTCGGATGGGCGGCAATCCACAGCGCGCCTTCGGGGTCGACCTGCAGGTTATCGGGCGCACCATCGACCGTGATGTACTCGCTCAACTGCAAACTGCCGTCCGATGTGTTGCGGTCGAAAACCGCGACCCGTCGTCCCAGCGTTTCGGCTACATACATCTTCAAGCCATCCGGGCTCATGGTCATACCGGTTGCGGTCTTGAGCCCGCTGGCAACGATCCGCATTTGCTCGCCATCGAAATAGGTGATGGTCGAGAAGCCTTGACGAAAGAGCAGCTCACGCAGACGCGTCAGCAGGCCTCCTGCGCCTTTATCGTTAGCGACGTAAAATTGACGCGGACCTACGCCAACGATAGCGTTGGGCGACACGAGTAATTCGTTGAGAATGGTATCAACTGGTTGAAAGAGCTCGTTCGATCGCTGCTCGAAAATCTCGATCGTATGCGGTGCGTCGGGCGGGTGAGAGATGACGAAAAGGCGTTGCGCACCATCACCCATGCGATAAAGAGACATTCCGTGAGGCCGGAAGTTAGGTGGCAGCGAGATGGCCGCACTGGTTGCCTGGTTTGCTGCGTCGTTCAAGTCCAAGCGCATGATTTGGCCTGAGACGGAGCGACCTTCGACTAAGCCGCGACGGTCGAGTACGGATAGATAGGCCAATCCACGGCTGCGATCGAGTTGGAGATCTTCCGCGCTACCGGGTAGCTCGATGCTACGGCACTGCGTCGTGGGGAGTGGCTTCAGCTCACGGAATTGACCACCGAAGCGCATGAAGTCGATGAAAAAACCGGCGATCACCAGCAAGATGATTACCGCGGGCCAAACGTAACGTCCAAGTCGAGACATTGGTCAAAGTTTAGCGGATGTTGGCAGCCGCTCGCAGACCTTCGATCATAGAGGTACGTAGCAGATACGCTCTAGCACGCACAGGATCGACAGCGGTATCGCGCAGATCTTGCTGGCGCTCGGCTCGAATCAACGGATCTTTCTCTTCAAGCAGTTTCTTGTTGGCGATGGTTTGAGTTTGCAAGACGCTTTCCGCCACGCTGCGACGGCGTCGATCGTAGACATCGAGCATTGAGTCGTCTGATTCGCCTCTCACCACGGCAGCCAGTCGTGGCGCGAGCTCGTAGGCATCGTGCAAGCCGAAGTTCAGGCCCATGCCGCCTAAGGGGTTGTTGACGTGGGCTGCATCTCCGACGAGTAACACTCGATCGCGACGATACGTTTTTGCAACGCGCTGATGTACCGCATAGAGATTGGTATGTACGACCTGACTGAAACGGGTTTGTGGCGATAAGGCTGCTAGTCGCTCTGTGGCACGAGCATGAGAGAGTAAGTCGCTTTCTTCTTCCTCAGGTCTTGTTGGAAAGACACAGCGCCACAATCCTTGCGGTCGATCGCCTGGTATTTTGAAAGTGGCAACCCATTCGACGGGATCCATGGTGTAGGAGCTGAATGCATACCCTTCTGCGGCAAAGTCAAAATCAGTGGTGATCACCAGAAACCGTTCGGCCCAAGTGAAACCCTCGAAATCAATTTCTTGTGATTTTCGAACGATGCTCCGTCCGCCATCAGCTCCGACGAGCCAACGGCTGCGAATTTCGCAGGTTTCGCTCGCGTTTTTGCCCCGAACGATCACGCCCGAGTCGTCCTGAAGTATCGCCTCGACGTCGACGCCATGCAGAACTCGTGCGTGCGCGGATTGCATGACGCGGCGCTGCATCATCTCGACCAGCTTGTGTTGCTCGCACTGCAATCGATAGGGGTAGGGCGTGTCTTCGGCAAGCACCGCGAGATCAAACTCAGCGATGAGTCCGGCACGTCGATCACGCAGTTGCCAATACCTTGCGATCAAACCTCTTTGATGCAGCTCGGCTGTCACGCCGGATTTTTCCAGCATCTCCAGTGTAGGCGGGTGATAGGTCGCTGCACGCGGATCAGAATGAGGGTGCTCTCCACGCTCTAGCAGTAATACATCGATACCGTGGTCGATCAAAAATAGAGCGGTCGCCATCCCGGCGGGCCCACCGCCGACGATCACGACATCGGCATCGAGCACCATCAATAGCGTTCCAATACCAAACCGCAGTCGTAGATCGAGTCTTCGATTCCT
>Ga0129333_10005183_pt1 | contig 12211 bp, 9 predicted proteins | sample CPB6_08_DNA_FD_94474 | JGI IMG/M metagenome (GOLD analysis project Ga0129333, IMG submission 94474) | Freshwater to marine salinity gradient microbial communities from Chesapeake Bay, USA - CPBay_Sum_0.6_0.8_DNA | ecosystem: Environmental > Aquatic > Marine > Coastal | place: USA: Chesapeake Bay... | reverse complement strand
TAGTATATCTAATATTCCTATACTAGACATACTAATGCCAATTCATATTAATCAACCCGCTAAGTCTAGTGTTGTAATAGAAGAAGATAATGATGATGATTTAGACAAGTTACTAGTAAATGAGTATAAAGAATTGGATAATGAATAAAGGACATATGAACAATTTATCTATGAACAATTTATCTTATTACGAATTAAATAACATAAATAAGTTTGAGAAATGGTATGAATACTATAATAAAAATTTAAGAGATATGTATACAATTTTTATTAAAAACTTAAAAAGTAACAATCTTAAATATAAAAAGGTAGATAACAATACTTTTAGACATTTTTGCATTTTTGTCTACAATAACAGCTCAAAATTATTAAATTAATGACAGAAGAAAACAAAGAAGATTTTTTAGAGTTAGAGTTAGAATTAGATGAAACTCCTAAAGATTTATCTAATAATATACATAATTCAGTATATGATATGGTAATTGAATTAAGAGAATATGCAGAAGAAAGATGTCTTCCTCTTATGGATGAATTAAATTATATAGATTTATTCTACTATATAGAGGATATTATCAAGTAATTTATATTTTTTGAAAAATCAAAAAATATATTTATTTATACTCTAAGAAGTGTTTGTATAATACATTCATTCAATGCCTTTGAAATATCAGCAAATCTCTGATATTGTTTTCTTTCTCTCATCATCTCTTCATCATCTACTAAAGACTCTACATCAGATTCTTCTTCTACTACGCTTATATCTTCCTCCTCTTCTACTTGTTCAGGAGCAGCAGGTTCAGGAGGGACAACTACCTCTTCTTCCTCCTCTTCTACTTGTTCAGGAGCAGCAGGTTCAGGAGGGGCAACAACTACCTCTTCTTCCTCCTCTTCTACTTGTTCAGGAGCAGCAGGTTCAGCTTGTACAGCAGGTTCAGCTTGTGCAACAGGTTCAGGAGGGGCAACTACCTCTTCTTCCTCCTCTTCTACTTGTTCAGGAGCAACAGGCACAGATAGTTGAACAGGAGAGCCGGGTCTAGATAGTTTATCTTTTAATTTTTGTATAATATCTTGAGAAGCCTTAGGAGATACTGATTTAGGTGCTGGTTTAGGTTCTTTCTTTCTAAGTTGCTTCAACTGACTTCCATAGACACCGATAAATTTCTTAATGAGTCCTGTATTCTCTTTACTTTTTAGCTCATTTTCAGTAAATCCATAATCTTTTAACTTGCTCTTTAGAAAACTTACTGTTAGTTCAGTCATTTTTCCGCTAAACTTATTTAATATAAAATCTGATATAGATCTCTCTAATTTATCTTCTACATTTTCCTCTTCTTCCTCTTCTTCCTCTTCTTCTCCCTTGCTATCGCCACTGTCCTCTTCCTCTTCTTCCTTTTCTTTCTTTTTCTTTATATATACCTTAGCCAAAGCTTTTATTTCATCCTTATTTTTATCAAAGTCTTCCTCTGATAATCCTTTTTGTAAGAGGAGTCTCTTGAGATCTCCAGATGTTTTTAGATCTCCTTTATGTGATAGAATAGCCTTACTTACAATATCTTCTAAATTGAGTTCAGGTTTTGCTTTAGCCTTTTTCATATCTTTCTTTCCTTTGATAAACATCTTAGCCAAAATTTTTATATTATCCTTATTTTTATCAAAGTCTTCTTCTGATAATCCTTTTTGTAAGAGAAGTCTCTTGAGATCTCCAGACGTTTTTAGTTCGCCATCATATGATAGAATAGCATTACCTACAATATCTTCTAAATCTAATTCTTTCTTAGGAGATTTTTTCTTAGGAGATTTCTTAGGAGATTCAGATGAAGAGTCTTTGATAACTTTTTTCTTCTTTTTCTCAACATTAATTTCAACCTTTCCTGCCTTTTTACATCTAACTTCACCTTGAAATTCATCTGGTATTTTTACATAAGGATTACTAGGACATTTAAGTTTACCTTCTCTACAAGATATAAGAACATCAATAACTTGACCTTTAGACATACTAGTAGGGACACAGTCAATTTTATTGTCTCTCATAACTTGTCTAAGTTCGTCTCTTGTAAACTCCTTATCCAATAGATCATGTAGATCCTTTTTACTATAAGAATTCAATTGTTCTTTGGTATACATTTTTATTAATTATATTAAAAATATATTTTTAATATAATATTTCATTTTTATGTTTGATATTTATTCTTTGTTATAAAGAAATAATAAGGTTATTTTTATAAGATTTATCTTTTCTTTGGTTTGATAGATAGATAGTATCATTTGTTTCTTGTTTCAGATTATTATGAGTATGTCCAAAAATCCAATACTTAGGTGGTGAATTAAGCCATAAATTTTTATTAACATAATAGTCCCTATAATAGTCTTTTTTAGAGTCAAATTTTAAATCTAATTTTAGAGGAGGATAGTGTGTAATAACAATGTGATTTTTATGATTAATAGATGAAGCCTTATTTAAATACTTGATACTTTCTTTGTTTAGTCTACATAGATCTTCTTTTGATAGGTCTATATTAAACCAAGGTGGAGGATTGATATCAGGACTACACCATAGACAGCTTCCTGTGAACAAGATATCTTCTATTATAACAGATCTATTATCAAGGTAAATAAAATTTTTATAATCTTCTAAAAAATCTTTTATCATTTCGGTTAATTCATCGATTTTTAAAGATTTTTTATTATAAAACTCGTGGTTTCCCGGAATATAGATAATATAATGGTAATTATCGTTAAGATATTTAAAAAATTTTTCATATTTTTTTACATCTTCAATGCGACAAATATCTCCTGCTAAAATTAGAATATCTCCTTCTGGATAAATAAGTTTTTTATATTCATACAAACTATAAGAGCCAAATCCTTTTAGTTGATCAAGATGTAGATCACTTGCTATTTGTATTTTCATATTCTCTTGTCTTTTATTCTTTTTTATAACTTTATAACTCTTATAAATCATTTTTATTAACCATCTAAATTGATATTTGGCCCTCTCATTCTTCTTGCTGGTTGTTCATTGTTATTTCCATTATTATTTCCCATATTTCCTAATCCTTCCATTAATCCAAATAAACTTCCTCCTACTTTTTTCATAACCATCTTTGTAATAATGAATAAAGCAGTTTGAATAACAATAGTTAATAATAGTCTTATTTCAACTGGCCATTTGCTACCTTCTGGAACATATGTCTTTTCTCCTAACTCTATAAGGAGATGTTCGTATTTATTCATATTTAGTATTTGTTGTTTTGTAAAGTCTTGCATATCAAACTTGAGCCAATATCCTAAAACAAACTCTACAATATAAAATGCTGTAATTAGATAACTCTTATAATTCTCTATATTGCTATCTATATTTAATTGTCTTACAGCCATATCATAAGAGTTAAGCATTGTCTTATAATCACTGTGCATAGTAAAGTCTGGAATAGTAGCAATACTTGGGTTATTCTTATATGATCTTTTTAGCAACTGAAACTTAAACAACAATTCTCTCTTCAAGTCATCCTCGTCTGTTTTTTCATCTCTTAACTCTTCCATAACTTTTTTGGGAACATAATTTCCTCCGGCTATATCTGATAATTTCGGAGGCATAGACATATCTGAATCTGTTTGTCTTTCTTGTCTTTCTTGTCTTTCTTGTCTTTCATCTCTTCTATCTCTTTCTCGTTCTCTTTCTCGTTCTCGTTCTCTGTCTCTATCATCATAATTCTCACGGCTTTCTCTCTTATCTTTTCTATCAACTAACAATTCTCTCATTCTTGAAGAAAGATCGTCATCATCATTTTTTGATCTAGATACATTAGAAGATCCTGACCTAGATTTAGACTTTGATGAAGAAGAAGATGAAGAAGAAGAAGGAGATGATGCCTTAGAAGAAGGAGATGAAGAAGATGAAGATGGAGATGGAGATGGTGATGGCGATGGTGAAGGAGAAGGTGCATTAGAATTAGAGGGTGATGGTTCATTAGAACGTTGATAGGAAGGAGAATTATAATTATTTTTTGTATCTTTATAATCTTCTATAATTTTTTCTTCATATTTTTCTTCTTGTATAACAGGTAAATTTGGGAGTTTTTTAGGAACATATTCTTGATTAACAAGTTTTGGGTCAATTTTTGATTTATTTTCTAAAAGCTCTAGATACAATATAGGCATTCTGGGAAAATTTTTAGGCCGGAAAGATGGTCTTTCTGTTTGTATCTTTACGACCTGTATATTTTGTTTATTTTTAGCCATCTTTTACTTTAAACAAGAGCTTTAAATATATAATTTAAAGTGATATAAAATAAATTGTCCTTATTTTATATCTCTAAATATCTCTAAATAAAATTGAATCTTCTAATATCTTATTATCAAAGTAGTATTTTGCATAGTTATATCCATAAGAAAATAATTCTAATTTTTTATTATGGGATATAGAGAAGTTAAAGAACTGTATATCTACATCTATCTTTATAATATCAATATCTACCAAACACTCTCTATTTTCCTTACAAGGTATCATCATAATGTTATACATCTTATTTACAAGTTTTAATATCTTGCTATACTTACTATCAGCAGATGCTCCTTCAGAATCATTCTCTTTTTTATCATCCAAATATATTCCTAAAGGCTTAATATCTTTAATATCACTCATATTTTTTAACAAGTTTGTAGGAAAATTATCTATTACTCCTCCATCAATATACTCATCTCCATTATAAATACAATCATCAAAAATAAACGGTATATTACTTGACATTCTTATCGCATCTAAACAAGACATATCAGGATAGTTTAAATAAGAAATATACTCCCTTTTATGTTTAGTCAAATTATAGGAACATACATAAAGCTTTTTTCCAAAATTATCATAAAGCTGTTTAAGAGTTGGTATATAGTCTATTTTATCTAGAGTCATTTTCTCACAATGCTTGGTAATAAAAGAATATTTGTATACTCCGTTTAAGTTTAAAAGTCCTGACAGATCAGCTGCTATATTCTCTAATACATTATTTGAACATAGATATACTACTATCTCTATCGGAGTATATCCTATAGCCAAAAAGTAAGATATTATTGATCCTACACTTGTTCCTATATAATAAGATATATCTCCGTTACTTATAATATTATTATCCTGCATATACTGAAGAGCTCCGAGAGTAGAGAATCCCTTTGTTCCCCCTCCCGACATTACAATTGCGTTATAATTCATTCTGTTTCGTTCTTACTATTAAATATATTTTTTTTTTATTTTTCATAATTTTCTAAAACTTTTCTTGCTAATATGATGCATATAATAACTAATATAATAATAATAATAACATACATTGACTTATCATTCTCATAAAACTTTGAACAAATTGGACAACTCTTTATATGATTCGCAACATCTATACAGTTAAAATCTCTATTATTATGACCACTATATCCTTCTACCAACTCTGAATAAGAATTATTTCCGGGACGTCTTGCAGCATAAGCTTTTGGTCCTAATCTATAATTACTTGCATCCATTCCATCATTAAAATCTGGATTAGTCATTTCTGCAGGAGAATGCATCATTGGATTAGATGGATAAAGATTTCCACTATTCATAGACATACTTCCTCCATTCATTGCTCTAGACATATTAACATTACTTCTAAGTTTTCCTTCAAGTGGCTTAATTTTTGTATTTCTCTCACTGTTTTCGTCAAGTACCTGCTGTTGTAAGTTATTAAATTTTTGGGGAGGCATTCCATTCATACTATGAGGACCTTTACCTCTATCATCAAAAAACTCCTCAATATCCATCAGGTCTTCAATTTTTGTATAGTTGGGCATTTTATATTTATCAATTTAAAAAAATTTAAATTGATATTATCAATTTAAACTTATAATTTTATTACTCCCAATACTACTTCATTATATATCTCTCTAACCATTGCTTCATCTCCATCTATCATACTCTCTAATAAATAAGTAAAATTTAAACTGTCTTCGATTTCATTAGAATCAATCTTATCTTCTCTCTTTTCTTTTTTCTTATTTAACTGTATTTTTACTCCGCTATTAATCAACTCTTTATAATCTTTTGTATCCTTAAAAAGCTTAAACTCTTCATTAGTAATATCTAGCTTTATTTTTACCTTATTATTTCTTTCCTTGATATCTTTGAGATCCTTTTTTATATCTTTTAGATTTGATAAATTTGTCTTAATAATACATTTTTTTGGAACATTCAAGTTAATATCTTTAATATCAGGTGTATTCTTTCCTTTTTCTAAAGAAATATCGCACAATACTCTTGTGTCACTATCTCCAAATGAGTGTTGCAAAGGCGTTCCTGGATAATAAATATTATTTCCTACCTTTTGATTATCGTGTATGTGACCCGATATAACATAGGGATAATCTTCCTTCCATTCATCTCCTTCTGTAGAAACAATAGCTCCCATTTTACATCCTTTAAATTCTTGATGTGCAAATATAAGTTTTTTACTAGACCAATTCTTTGTTACAGTCTCTAAAGCTTCTATAAATCTTCCTGCGTACACATAAGGACATAAAATAAAATCCTCAAACTCCAATACATTATCTACAATTTTAAGATTATCAACCGTTTTTAGAGAATTCATCCAATGATTTTCTGTTAAAAATTCAGAGTTATTGACATAATCGTGATTTCCTACCAATACATAGGTATAGGCTATTTTGGCAAGTTTATTTAAAAAATATAAAGACTTGTTTAAACATTGGGTAAATAATCTTTCGTGATAATGCATTACATCTCCTCCAACTACAATATAGTCATATTTTTCTTCTGAACACACGCGATCTATTTCTGTCATCAAGATATCAATCTCCTCTGAATTATCTGTCTTAATATGCACATCGCCAATAAATAAAAACTTCATCTTGTTTTTATTTATAATTATATCTTTATATTTTTTTCATTTTTAGTTTTTAAAGATTAATTAAGGCTAAATAATGATTTTCTTTATCTTTTCTGTATTTCAAAGCATAAGAATTAGGCTGGTCTGCAAAAATAATGTCCTTATTAACTCTTACATCAAATTGAGAATTGTAAAGGTACATTACACGGTTATCCAAAGGCCTAGTATCCTTTTTATCCATAACTTGATCATATTTTTCCCAATTTGATGATATAATAAACGCATCTTCCTTTGTCTCTTCTTCCTTAAGCAAAACTGGCTTATTATTATTTATACTTTTATTCACCATAAAAAACTCTGTATTATCTGGTTGAACTTTCTCATAAATTGTATTATCTATCTTTTGTAAATCGGCTACATTTTTAACTATGATATTTATAGAATTTTCAGAGAAATGAGATGTTTCTTTGTAAAAATTATAGACTTCACTGGTTTTATAGTAATCTAATACATTATTTCTATTATTAAATAACTGAACACGAAGTGCGTAAATAAGTCTCTTTAACACCTCCTTGCTCTCTATAATAAATCTTCCATTTAAAGAATCAGTAAACCCATTTTCGTGAAGAATTTTTGGAGATATATTTGGATTATTTGGTATTCTATAAGAATTATATGACTTGATCAGCTTTACTTTTGACTTCATAAAAGATTTTATAGTCTCTAAACTATCCTTTTCTTCTTCTTTATTTAAATACAGAGAATAATAATAATTAAAGTACTCTGATATAATGAACGCTAATCTCTTCATTAATAAATTAGACGAAAGGCTTGTATTAATAGAGGGATATTTTTCCATTCCCTCCATCTTTAAATCACATCCAGCATCTTTATCAACTATTATCTCAGTATAATCCTCTACTTTTGCAGTAAAAATGATATTGCTTATTCTCATATTAATTTCCTTCAATTTAATTTCCTTATTTTTTCCATAACCAAAAACCTGAGAGATTAGTGTAATATTATTTTTATTGATAAACTCCATAACTTCTTTCATATTATTGTCTCTATATAAGTTTTCTTGATATCTCTTTGCTTTTATTGGAGGAAATGGATCTGATAAAAGAGTTATATTTCCTACAACAATTCCTCTTGCTTTTCCATAATTATCAATAATCTGATAATCAGGCTTCAACAATTTTATCTCTGTTAAATCAAACAGATTAATCATATTCAATTTCTTATCAAAGATCTCATAATAATACTGCTTTAGAATAGACGTATAAAAGGAATAAATATTTTTAGACATTTTTCCGCTAAAATAATTATCAGATCCCTCATCTATATTTGATATTTTATCCCACTTTATAATCAATTCACACTTAGGATAATTTGCATCTATCTCTGTTCCATAATGTTCATATACTAAAATAAGCTTATTTTCTGAAAACTTCTCTTGCAAATACACAAGACTATGATCAGGAATTGTAATAAAACTATCCTTCTCATTTCTATTTCTACTAAATAGTATAATTTTACACTTATAATATGCTTCACATAGTCTTATCCATTTTACTGGATTCATATAGATTTGTTTTTCAGCTAGAAGTTCATTTCTTAATTGCTCTTCTGTAAAGTTAGGATTTTCCTGTGATGCAACTGAAATATACTGATATCTAAGAAGCTTATTAAAATTTTCTTCCAAAATTTCTAGCTTAGACTCCTTTGGAAGGCCGCTATATTCTGATATATCAAGAACTCCCTCTAAAACACAATCTAAAAAAGATAATGTTGTCGCATTCACTCCCTTTCTTAAATAATCATACGATTGATCAAAGGTTTCTAATAACCTATTTATATTTCTTGGCAATAAACCATATTCCTCCGTTCTTACAAATTTATTTGTAATAATAATATTTTGCTGTGGTCCTTTCTCTACTATTTCTCCTTTAAAATATTCTACATATGGCCCCTTTCTCTTTGTTTGATCTGACTTGAAACAACAAGGTATGTACTTGTACTTATTTCTATTCTTTAATGTATTATCTCTTAATCCAACATATATATATCCACTCTTCTCATCATCACATAAATAAGTATGCGTTTTTCCTTCTCCCTTTATTGGATATCTCATAATACGCTCTTCTGGATAATCCTTAGCATCGTCTTCATCTATTATAATAGGCTGATAACCACACTTATGAGCATATCCACTAATAAATAAATCGGGAACCTGCTTATTTAATGTCAACTTTGTTGGCTCTACCTCTTTCTTCACCTTCTCTTTGGTAAAGTCTGGAATATACTCTTGATAAAATCTTACAAGTTGTGCTTCACTTTTCTTGTAGACATATAATAATTTTCCAACCATCTTAATAAAATCATCAGCTATATCTTGATCTTTTGCATTTTTTATTCTTAAACGCACAATGTTCCTAGGAGGAATACTATCAACATCTTGGCTAGTAGTTATATTACAAGTTCCATTACTATTCTTTATAAAATAGTGCACATAAAGTCCCGCCTTTTTCTTAGTTGTTTGCATACTTTCATTGATAGCTAAAAATCTTGAAAAAATATTATTATTCATTATAATATCACTTAAGATATATGTATCAAAACTCTGATTTGGAATAACAGCTGTTTCATATATTTTTATCTCTTTCTCTGATACATAAGAAAAGTTTTCAAAATTACGAAAACAACCCTCAACTCTCAATCTTACTATTTCTTGTAATTGTTCCTCTGATATATAGGTAAAATTACTGTATTTTAATTCGATAGTCATTTTTAGCACGCCTTCTTCATAAAATATATTGCAGTCTGTATACTTTTCATCATCTATATAAACCTTTAGAATAATAAATTTATCATAGCTTTCCGACCAACTATCAGGAATTTTTAGATCCAAATCTTGATAAACTTTGTACAAATTATTATAGCTTAGAAAAGGAGCATTACGCCCACATATCATATTAGAAAAAATCGTATTTAAAGAATATTCTGAACTCTTTAAGTTTGTAACAATTTTTAATTCAGATTTATCCTTCTTAATATCCACACCATCAATATCTACAGTTTTTATCTCTGCAAACTCTCTATTCAACTCTAGTAAAATATTTGCCTCAGCATTAATTGCTTTTATACGTTCCTTAATATCAGCCATAAAAACATCTCTTGGAGATCTAGACGTTGACTCATCTATCTTAAAAAAATTAACTACATCAATCACCACATCAATATCACTATTTTTAATAGACTCTGTTAAAGGAATAAGCTCTATAAGTTCAAACTCATCAGTTAAAGGCTTCTTAAAAAACTCATTTATAGACAAAAAAAGCTTCACTACAATATCAGCAGTGTTTTTATTATATTTCTCTATAAGATACGTTAAAAAGTTTATGTTATTGTCTATGTTCTTTGTATCATACTGATAATTTTGTATCTCACTTATAAGAGTATCTATTTCTAATTTGTCTCCATCTTTCAGTTTATCTATATCTATATCTTCAATAAAGTTAGGATGCAATTTAAATATAGATGCAACTCTATCTAAAAAGGTCTTATTTGAATCACTATCATACAAGTCAACTGATTTTCCATTAACCTTTATCATCTTTTATATTATTTATTATATAAATAATATTAAATCTTTATTATTCCTCATCCTCTTCCTCATAATATTCCTCTTCTCCCTCTTCTTCTTCATCTTCTGGCTCTCCCTCATACTGCATATGCTCCTCTGCCTCTTCCTCAGATACACCTTCTTCCTCTTCTTCATCACTCTCAATTTCTCGTTTCTTTTTCTTCTTATCCTTAATCTTTGACAATCTACTCTTTTTCTTTCTTGGCTTTCCATCTTCATCTTCATCTTCATCTTCATCTTCTTCATCCTCTTCTTCATATACATCTTCTTCCTCACTCTCTTCTACTTTCTTTGGAATATTCTGTTTTAGTTTATTGATCAATTCTTGGTCTACCTCTTCTTCTTCTTCCTTCTTTGCTAAACCAATTTGCTCAGAATAATCAGAAAATGATAACACTCTTGCCATACCATCAGTTGTCTTTGATAAACTCTTAAATAGTGCTAACAAATTGGCTGATTTAACATAAGATACCACCTGATATCTAAGTGAAAAACTTGTCATATCAAAGTATATATCAGAAGGCAAAGTATAAATAATTCTACCACTACCAATATTCTCAATAGAAAACTTAATACCAATATCATCTCCTTTAGATGTAACAGTAAGCATATTCTCTTTATTGTCCTCATCATACTTGATCATATATGTTTCAGTCAACTGTCTATCTTTTCTTACCAATTTAGCTACAAATTGACACACAAACATCTTAGTATTTTGTATGGGAACTATATTAGTAAAATCTCCTGTCATAATATTAACTTCAGGATTAAACTCGTAAACACCTTCATACTTATTAGTAATACTTAGTCCTGTTCTGGTAGACAATATATTTAGTATACTTGAATTCTTAACCAAATCCTCCTCTGAAGATGGAAAAATCTTTGTGTCTTTAACTGTTACATTCTGAGATCCTACAGTTGATAATAGGGAGTTCACAAATGCTAAACTATTTCCAGTAATAGCAACAATATCATTATTCTTCTTCAATTTACTGAATATATTAATATAAGTATCTAATACACAGTTAATATCATCTGATTCTTTTAATAATTTTTCACACTTATTCTTTATCTTACTTACATACTCTGCTCTTAACAAGTCAATATTTGATGAATAAATAATAATATAGAAAGACTCATACTTAACATTATCTTTAATCTTTAGAAGTAATGGGTGTACTAGCTGTAAATAATTCATAACAATATTGTCCTTATTTATATTCTTACAACTTACCTCTGATTTCTTTCTCTTTCCATTCTCTACATAAGTAAATCCTAAACCAACACATATATTAGTTCCATACTCCTTTATCTTTTCATTTACAGTATCTACAAACAATTGTTGTGGTTCATACTCTATATTTGATACAAAGTCTTTAATATCCTCATATCCTATAGGAGTTTCTATCACATCTAACTTTCTCTTCTTGAATAAGGGAAGATTATCTTCTTCTACCTCATAGTTCATCATCTCATTAAGTATGTAAATATAAGACCATAATTTAGTAAGAGCATCTCTGTTTATCTTAAAATTATTTTTATCTAAGAATTCATCTGCTAGTTTTTGGAAGGAATTGTCAACTCTTGGAATTTTTACTTGTTTTTCTATCTTCTTCAGATTATCATATATCTTCTTATAAATCTTATCAATAACAAATCTAGCATTATCTAAAGTTATATTTCTACTGTTCTTTAT
>Ga0129333_10005182_pt1 | contig 12211 bp, 10 predicted proteins | sample CPB6_08_DNA_FD_94474 | JGI IMG/M metagenome (GOLD analysis project Ga0129333, IMG submission 94474) | Freshwater to marine salinity gradient microbial communities from Chesapeake Bay, USA - CPBay_Sum_0.6_0.8_DNA | ecosystem: Environmental > Aquatic > Marine > Coastal | place: USA: Chesapeake... | reverse complement strand
TTTTAGATGCAGTTTGTACACATATCTCTGATATCGACTTTGGGAAAATAAACCACTTTAGTGGAAATTACTCTTTTTGGTATGAGTCTTCTCAATTAGCAGCTAGACAACGTGCACAGCAAAATAAGAAAGCAGAAGAGAAAAAGAAGGAGCTTCAGGAGTTTATTCAGCGATTTAGTGCGAACGTAGCCAAATCTAAACAGGCTACCTCACGTAAGAAGATGATCGATAAATTAAATATTGAAGAAATTAAACCTTCAAGTCGCCGCTATCCGGCCATTATTTTTGATAGGGACCGAGAGGCTGGTGATCAAATATTGAATATTGAAAAGTTAGAAGCTTCCATAGAAGGAGAAACACTGTTTAGCGGAATAGATATTAACCTTTCCAAAGGGGATAAAGTCATTGTTTTCTCCAGGGATAGTCGTGCAACAACTGCATTCTATGAAATTATCAATGGGAAGGAAGAGCCGGTTGCTGGGAAATATAGTTGGGGTGTAACGACTTCGCAGTCCTATCTGCCGTTAGATAACTCTGAATATTTTGATAATGATCTTACACTAGTAGACTGGTTAAGACAGTACGCGAAAACCGAAGAAGAAAGGGAAGAGGTATTTATTCGTGGCTTCTTAGGAAAAATGTTGTTTAGTGGGGAGGAAGCTTTAAAAACCAGTAATGTTTTATCTGGAGGAGAAAAAGTACGTTGTATGCTAAGTCGAATGATGATGATGAGAGCCAACGTATTAATGTTAGATGAGCCAACAAACCACCTGGATTTGGAATCTATTACTGCTTTTAATAATTCATTAAAGAATTTTAAAGGAACCGTAATGCTAACTACACATGATCATGAGTTTGCTCAAACAGTTGCTAACCGTGTTATTGAGCTTACGCCAAACGGAGTAATCGATCGCTATATGACGTTTGATGAATATATGAGTGATCCAAAAATAAAAGAGCAACGTGATAAAATGTATGCTTAATTTATAGAATAGTATCTATCCTATAAAAAAACGAAAGCCTGAAGTGAAAACTTCAGGCTTTTCTTTGGCTAAACAAACAAATTTTATCTAAAAATGATATAATTCGTTTTCTTTAAAACATTCCACCACCCTGGGTTTCATCGTTATCTCTTTGTTTTCTTTTTAATTTCTTAGCGTTGTTCCCTCCAAAGCGATAGCTAAATCCAACATATACATTTTGGAATTCACTTCTAAAAAGTCCGTTTTGCTCGTAAGGAAGTGTGGCACTAAACCTATATTCCTGGGTACCAAAAACATCATTAAAGTTTAAGCTAAGCGTAGCTTTTTTATCCAGGAAAGTATAGCGTCCGCCAAGGTTGGCAAAAAATACATCTTCGTTTTTAAACTGAAGTTCTTCGCTTGGTCCTTGATAAAATCCGAATAATTGTAATGTTAAATTTTCGGTAACAGTAAAACTATTGTTTACTCTCGCTGTGTACACTGTGTTATCTACTTCAACACGGCTTGTACCTACAATTCCGCTTTGTGTTTGTTGGTACAATTCAAAACTTCCATTGGCACTCCACCATTCGGTAAACTTATAGTTAGAAGACAGTTCAACTCCGTAAGCATTGGTGTCATCAAAGTTTGCAAAAGATATAAGAAGGCTTGCTGGATCTGATGGATCTTCTTCGATTAACTGGTTAATATTATCATTAATATTTCTGAAGAACACCCCACCGGTTAAACTACCATGTTTTAATTTTCTCGTATAATTAAATTCTACGGAGTTCGTAAATTGTGGCTGTAGATTAGGATTTCCGACTACGGTGATTGTAGGCGTGCTCACCTCTCTTACCGGGCTTACCTGCCCTAGGCTAGGACGATCTATCCTGCGGCTATAGCTTACCTGGTAACTGTTTTTATCATTTGGGGTGTAATTGAAAAACCCTGAAGGGTATAACGTGATATAATCATCACTAAATACGTTTTCACCATTTACTTCAGCATCTATATTAAAGCTTTCTAAACGAGCCCCAAGCTGATAGGAGAATTTTTCAAAAGATTGTCCAAATGTGCTGTATAACGAATAGATATTTCGGTTGTAATCGTAATCGGAGTTTTGTGCTGACGGGTTATTAGTATCATAATCCTGAGTATTATTTAATAACCTGGCTTCAGCTCCGGCTTCAAATTTCGACTTATCGCCAATAGGCAGGCTATAGTCGATATTAGTGATTAAAGTTCCACGATTCTCGTTCACGTTTTCAGAATAAGAAGCAAAACTTGCATTTTCACTAAAGTTTGCTGCAAAATCCTCATCGCCATCGTAATCATTATAATCAGCCTCAAATAATATTTCGTGTCCTTCTTGTGGGAATAAATGCTTGTAAACAAAGTTATAAGTAGCATTCAAATTCCTTGCATCCAGATTTAAAAACTGTTCGAAATTATTCGAAGGATTATTTAGGTAAATTGCATTTATCGTAGCATCTACCCCGCCATTAAACAAATTTTGATTGGTGTAAAAGCTAAATGTATTGTTATCGTTTAAAAAATAATCTATTCCAATTTTATATAAATACGATTCGTTATCGTTTAACATATCCAGGTTTTGCTTAGCATTTCTACCGGTTAAATTGATGTCGTTAATATTTTTCCTTTTGCCAAAGTTGCTTCCAAGGTTTGCGTAGAGGTTTAATTTTCCCTGGCGGTAATTCATGTCTAAAGAACCATTAAAACGTGCATTTTCCCCATAGGTTAAGCCGGTATTTATATTACCGTTAAATCCGTTATTGGCGTTTTTGTGTAAAACGATATTTATAATTCCACTCATCCCTTCAGGATTGTATTTTGCGGAAGGATTAGTAATAAGTTCGATTTTTTTTATCGAGCTGGAAGGGATTTGTTTTAGTAATTGAGCAGCATTCATATTAGTTGGTTTACCATCAATTAATATGCGTACATTAGTGTTTCCGCGTAAAGCGATGTTTCCATCCTGATCTACATTTACGGATGGTATATTATTCATGATGTCTGAGGCGCTGGCGCCTGCAGTAGTAAGATCTTTACCAACGTTAATTACTTTTCTGTCAATACGCTGCTCGATGGTAGAGCGTTCTCCCACTACTACCACTTCCTCCATTTCAGCAACATCAGGATCCAGATTAATAGTACCTAACTCCATGAGGCCGCTATTACCTTGTACAACAATTTCTTTACTGAATTTCTTGTAGCCAATAAATTGAATATTTAGGATGTAATTGCCAGATTTTACTTTTTTGATGATGAATGACCCGTCTTCTTCAGAAGTTGTACCGGTGATGATGTTCCCTTCAGTATCACTTAAGCTAATAGTTGCATAGGGAACCGGTTCTTTTAAATTACGATCTATAATAGTACCTGTAATCCTCGCAAAAACTTCGTTATTTGCGACGGAATTAAAAGTGCTTAACGTAAGAATGATGATTAAAAATAACTGTTTCATTTTTTGATTGATGTTTGATATTGATAGTTGATATGTTATAAACAATACTTTGTATTGCATAATACTTAAAAGTATATTTCTGCAATTTTGATGATTTCTACTATAAAGACGACGCCAAAAAAAGAATGTTACAAAAATTTTCAATTAATTCAGAAAAAAGTTCGCGCCTTGCAAATAGCGCGAACCTTATCAAGCAATACTATCTTCTAACCATCAAAAAAAAGATAGCAATGCATTTTTAGACTAGTCTTACTATAAAGACTGATAAGTTTAAAACTTGTTACAGTAAATTTTAAAAAGTATTTTTACTCGATAATCGAGATTATATGATTTGAGCTTTGGCTCAACATAAAAATTAATTTCAAAAAACAGATCAGGGGTTGGCCCTGAGTTATTTAACCATATGAAAAAGAAAACATTAGTAATAGGAGCTTCTACCAACACTGCACGATATTCCAATATGGCGATAAAGAAATTGGTAGACAAGCAGCAGCCGGTGGTTGCTTTAGGGTTACGAAAAGGAGAAGTTGAAGGGGTTAAGATAGAAAACGAGCAAATTGTTTTCCCAGATATAGATACCGTAACTTTATACGTTGGACCAAAAAATCAACCAGAATATTACGAATATCTTGTTGCACTAAATCCAAAACGCGTAATTTTTAATCCTGGAACAGAAAATCCTGAACTCTATAAAATATTAGAGCAAAATAATATCGAATATCAAAATGCCTGTACTTTAGTGATGCTTGGTACGAATCAATATTAATCCCAAAAACGTAATTGCACCGTTTACGATTAGTAATTCGTAATTAAAAACATAACCTCCAAGATATTCAGGAGGAAGGTTTCCTAGAATAAAAGTTGTCACCACAGAAACTAAAGCTACGATCCATACCAGATGATCTTTTATTTGCATTTTTGTAAAAATTCCAAAAGCAAAAAGTCCAAGTAAAGGGCCGTAAGTATAACTGGCAGCTTTTAAAAGTAAATCGATCACGCTACTATCCAGTAAGTATTTAAATGCGATGATCACGATGACTAAAAGTATGCTAATTAAAATATGAGCTCTTTTTCTAATACTGGTTTGCGAACTGGGTTCACGTTTTTCGATATTAAGGAAATCTACGCAAAAACTGGTGGTTAGGCTGGTTAATGCACTATCGGCACTAGAGTATGCCGCGGCAATTAAACCAAGTAAAAAGATAATCGCAAGACCAATACCCATCTCGGCATTCAAAGCGATCTCGGGAAAAAGAAGGTCGGTTTTTTCCTTTCCGTCGAGTACCGGCACGCTAATTCCATTTTGTTCCGCATAAATAAATAAAAGTGCTCCCAGAAAAAGGAATAAAATATTAACCGGAATGAACACCAGACTGTAAGACATTACATTTTTTTGTGCATCTTTTAAACTTTTACAGGTTAAATTCTTTTGCATCATATCCTGATCGAGACCCGTCATACAAATGGTGATAAACATCCCGCCAAAGAAAGCTTTCCAGAAATAGTCTTTTTCCAGAAAATTATCAAAATGAAAAGTTTTGGTGTATGGGGCAAGTTCTGGTGCTGTAAAAAAGTCGTTAAGGGTCCAGTTTAATTCTTGTGAAACAAAATAAATGGCAATACCTACCGATCCCAGCATAAAAAGGGTTTGCAATGTATCTGTCCATACAATAGTTTTAATTCCGCCACGAGACGTGTAAATCCATATCAATAAAATGGAAAGAATCACGGTAACCACGAAAGGAATATTCCATGCTTCAAACACAAAGTATTGTAATACGGTAGCTACGAGGAAAAGCCTGAACGAAGCCCCCAATACTCTGGAAATAAAAAAGAAAAAAGCACCGGTTTTGTAACTCACATTACCAAATCGATTATTTAAATACTGGTAGATAGAAGTTACATTAAGACTGTAATAAATGGGGAGAAGCACAAAAGAAATCACCAGATAACCAAATAAATAACCCGCTACTACCTGCATATAGCTAAATTGGGAATCTCTAACCCAACCCGGTACAGAGATAAAGGTAACTCCAGATAAGGAGGCGCCTACCATCCCAAAAGCTACGATATACCAGGGAGATTTGCCTTCTGCCTTAAAAAAAGCATCGTTGCTGTCTTCTTTTCCGGTGAAATAGGATATTAACAGTAAAAGACCAAAATAAAGCGCAATGAGTAATACAATATGTATAGGTTCCATAAATACGAATTTAACCAAAACATTTGCAAACTTAGCATATTACTAACTATTTGCATCGGTTTAAAAATTGTAAATTTGCGGTTATGGATTTTTCTTCGAAATTATTGGAGCAGGCTGTAGACCAAATGTCGCAGTTGCCCGGTATAGGAAAACGTACCGCGCTTAGATTGGTTTTGCATCTATTAAGACAACCTGAAACACAAACCGAACAACTTACCAAAGCACTTTCTAAGCTACGGGCCGAAATAAAAAGATGTCGAAATTGTTATAATATTAGCGATACCGAGCTTTGTGATATTTGTGCAAATCCTTCCCGCCAGGAAGATCTTGTTTGTATTGTAGAAGATGTACGCGATGTGATGGCGATAGAAAATACAGGGCAATATCGTGGTATGTACCATGTTTTAGGAGGAAAGATTAGTCCTATGGATGGAATAGGCCCTTCCCAGCTTACCATTAAACCTTTAATCGAAAAAGTGAGAGATGGTAAAATTCAGGAAATTATTTTTGCGCTAAGCAGTACTATGGAAGGGGATACAACTAATTTTTATATTTATAAACAACTAGAGGGGAGCGGCGTTAAAACATCGACCATTGCCAGGGGAATTAGCGTTGGTGATGAATTAGAATATGCTGATGAGGTAACTTTAGGAAGAAGTATTACCAATCGTATACCTTTTGAAAATAGCCTTAAAAGTTAAAAAGCTTTGGGTGTAGGCTTTCAGGTTGAAAGATGAAATTGTAATTTTACACAGGAAATTAGTTAGAGATAACTTAAAAATATTTTCAGTGAATTTATATTTTATTGATTTTTTAATATTTAAAAACCTTAATTTTAATTAAATTCGCAAACGAAATAATAAAAATTAGCTTTCAAATAACGATATGGCAAAATTTGAACTGAAATTACCTAAAATGGGAGAAAGTGTTGCTGAGGCAACCATAACCAGCTGGTTAAAAGAAGTAGGCGATACCATTGAAGCAGACGAACCGGTACTTGAAATTGCTACAGATAAAGTAGATAGTGAAGTGCCAAGTGAAGTAGATGGCAAACTTATAGAAATACTTTTTGAAGCTGATGATGTAGTTGAAGTAGGCCAAACTATTGCTATTATTGAGACTGACGGTGATGTGGAGCAGGAAGATGATCTTGATCTCGATTTGGAGGATGATGAAGATGAAAAAAGTACTACAGAGAAAGAACAACATGTAGCTGAAGCTGAAGCAGCCGTTGAAACTGCCAAGGAGACTGCTGGAGGTAGTAGCGACTATTCAGAGTCAGATCGTTTTTATTCTCCTTTGGTAAAAAATATCGCCAAAGAAGAAAATATTAGTCTTAAAGAATTAGAAACTGTCAAAGGAACCGGTAAAAACGGTCGTGTAACCAAAGACGATATTTTAGCCTATGTTGAAAATCGCAGCAGTAAGTCGGAAGAAAATTCAGATGTTCATAAGTCAGCTTCGAAACCAGATCATTTAGAGCCCGCTTTTAAAAATCAGGAAAGTACGGTGAGTTCAGGAGAAGAAGAGATTATCGAAATGAGCCGTATGGGTAAAATGATAAGTAAGCATATGATCGATAGTGTGCAGACCTCGGCTCATGTACAATCTTTTATAGAAGTAGATGTAACTAATATTTGGAACTGGAGAAACAAACATAAAGAGGTATTTCAGAAAAAAGAAGGTGAGAAATTAACATTTACACCAATATTTATGGAAGCCGTAGCGAAAGCCATTCGTGATTTTCCACTAATCAATATTTCCGTAGACGGGGATAAGGTAATTAAAAAGAAGAATATCAATCTTGGTATGGCGGCAGCGCTTCCCGATGGTAATCTTATTGTACCGGTAATTAAAAATGCAGATCGATTAAACCTTGTAGGCATGGCCAAAGCGGTAAACGATTTGGCGAATAGGGCACGACAAAATAAACTGAAGCCAGACGATATACAGGGGGGGACTTATACGGTAACCAATGTTGGAACATTTGGAAGTATTATGGGAACACCAATAATTAATCAGCCCCAGGTAGGTATCCTGGCCTTGGGAGCTATTCGAAAAATGCCTGCGGTTATCGAAACTCCAGAAGGTGATTTTATCGGTATTCGATATAAAATGATTTTATCGCATAGCTATGATCACCGGGTGGTGAATGGAGCGCTTGGTGGACAGTTTGTGCAGCGGGTAGCACAATATTTAGAAGGATTCGACAAAAATAGAGTATTATAAAATTTATGTATATAAAGAAAAACCGGGGTTGCTTTTTATAGGGCGATTCCCGGTTTTCTTTTTATATTGCTATAAGAATAAACAAATTTTAAAAAATGGAATTAAAGCTTACAAAACCTATTTGTTTTTTCGATCTGGAAACTACCGGAACGAACCTTGCCAAAGATAGGATTGTAGAAATAGCGATATTAAAAGTATATCCTAACGGAAATAAAGAAAGTCGTACCTGGTTGGTAAATCCAGAAATGGAAATCCCAAAAGAAGTCATTGCAATTCATGGAATTTCTAATGAGAAAGTAGCGAATGAACCGACTTTTAAAGAATTATCCAAACAAATCTATGATATGATAAAAGGCTGTGATTTGGGAGGTTATAATTCCAATCGCTTTGATATTCCGTTGTTAGCCGAAGAATTATTACGTGCAGATATCGACTTTGATATGAAAAATATGATGGCCGTAGATGTACAAACGATATTCCATAAAAAAGAGCAAAGAACTCTGGCGGCTGCTTTTAAGTTTTACTGCGGGAAAGAACTTATAGATGCACATAGTGCGGCTGCAGATACTGAAGCAACTTACGAAGTATTAAAGTCTCAATTGGATAAGTATGACGATCTGGAAAACGATATTAAATGGCTATCACAATACAGTGCCCGTAAAAGCTTTGCCGATTTTGCCGGATTTATAAGTTTCAATAAAAAAGGAGAGGAAATTTTTTCTTTTGGTAAATATCGAGGGAAGCTGGTAGAGGAAGTTCTGGAAAAGGAGCCGGGTTATTTCGGGTGGCTTCAAAATGCCGATTTTCCCCTTTACACTAAAAAGATACTCACAGCCATAAAATTACGTAAACTAAATACCAAATTTTAAAGAATGCGCATCCTGCTTACGGTATTCCTTCTTATTTCAGTTTGCACTTTTGGGCAAACTACAAGAGCCGTAGGACAGGTGGTAGATGCCAAAACTTTAGAGCCTTTACCGTATGCAAATATAGTTCTGGAAAAGGAAAAAAGAGGAATTTCGACAGATGAAGAGGGGCGATATTCTTTTGTTATAAAAGAGGTTAGTGAGAATGCTATACTTAAATTTAGTTATGTAGGTTACGAACCTCAATATTTAGAGCTAAAAGAGTTAAAGGGAAAAGTAATAAAATTAAAACCCAGCATACATCATTTGACTGAGGTAAAGATTTTTAATGTTAAAAATAGAAAGACTAAAAGAATCAATAATTTTTTGTTATCGGAATCTGTTGGTTTAGGGAATTTTAGTGGTGGGCAGTATCCTAGTACGGTGGCCAGGTTTTATGAAAAGCCGGACAAATTTGAAGAAGCCTGCTATTTAAAACAGGTTGAAATTCGGTATTTTATATTAAAAGAAACGTTATCCCGCAGCGCAAAATACAGGTTAAGGATTATGGCGGTAGATAAGGAAGGAAAACCTTCTTACGATCTTTTGGATAACGGACTAATAGTTGAAAAAGAACCAGGCGAATATCGTACTAAAATCGATCTGTTACCTTATAAAATTCGCATTCCCGACCACGGCTTTTTTATTGCTGTAGAACATCTTTTTATAAAAGAAAATGCTTTTATGGAAAGGAAAGATTATAGGGTAAATGATACTATGGTGTATAAGGATGTGGAATTACGCAAATATGCGCCGATTTTTAAAGGGGTTTTAGAAAAGGATGATGAGGATTTTAAATCTTATTATAAAGACATCAATGGATGGCGAAAAATGAATAGTTTGGATAATTCTAATAGCGTATTTTCCGGAAAATTACCAGCCCCGGCATTCAAAATAACATTAACCGATTAAAAGATTGTAAATGAAACTTATTTGTATAGGTAGAAATTATACCGATCATATTGCCGAGTTAGAAAATGAAAGACCAGAAGATCCTGTAGTCTTCCAAAAGCCGGATACGGCGATACTATTAAAAAAACAGCCTTTTTTTATTCCAGATTTTTCTAAAGATGTACATTATGAGGTAGAGTTGCTGGTGAAGATTACAAGGGTGGGAAAACATATTCAACCTAAATTTGCCCATAAGTATTATGATGAAATAGGGCTTGGGATCGATTTTACAGCGCGAGACCTTCAGGCAAAGTTAAAAGCTAAGGGGCTTCCCTGGGAGAAAGCAAAAGGCTTTGACGGTGCTGCAGTAATCGGTGAAAAATGGCTGAATAAAAATCAATTTTCAGATTTAAACAATATTAATTTTAGCCTAAAAAAGAATGATGAGATTGTACAAAATGGCAATAGTTCTTTAATGCTATGGAAAATTGATGAACTAATTGCTTATATTTCAACTTTCTTTACGTTAAAGATAGGCGATATTATTTTTACCGGAACACCTGCTGGAGTTGGTGCGGTAGCGCCACAAGATCATTTAACCGGATTTATTGAGGACCAAGAAATTTTTTCTATAAATATTAAATAATCCCCATGAGTAGCTACGATTTAAAAGATGTAGAAGAAATGGCAGACGGCGATCAGGACTTTATACTGGTGGTAGTAAAAACTTTTCTTGAAGAAATCCCGCCAGATGTGACTGCCATGAATGAAGCCATAGATAGTGATAATGCTAAACTTGCTTACAGTTATGCCCATAAAATGAAACCTAATCTAAAGCTTTTTGGGTTAGAATTAATGCCACAAATAACTATTATAGAGCAGTGGTCTAAACAGGGTAAAAATAAAGCGGAAGTGCCGGGTGCCGGTAAGGTTATTACGGGAAAGGTAGAGCAGGTTTGTGAAGAATTAAAAGAAGATTTTAATCTGTAATGAACGCAGAGATTATAACCATTGGCGATGAAATTCTTATCGGCCAGATTATCGATACCAATTCGGCTTTTATAGCCAAGGAACTTAATAAAATAGGGGTGAGTATTCATCAAATAACTTCAGTAGAAGATGAATGGAACCATATTTTAACCACCTTGAGTGACGCTCAAAAAAGAGCAGATATAGTTATCATTACCGGCGGACTTGGCCCTACTAAAGACGATATTACCAAGAAATGCCTTTGTGAGTTTTTTAATGATACGCTGATTAAAGATGAAGCGGTTTTGGCGCATATCGAAGAACTTTTTAAAAAATATATTGATACTCCTATTTCAGATTTAAACCGGCTACAGGCCATGGTGCCTTCAAAGTGCGAAGTCCTTATGAATAGGTATGGTACTGCTCCCGGGATGTGGTTAAAAAAGGAAGATACTATTTTTATTTCTTTACCTGGTGTACCCTATGAAATGAAAGCTTTAATGCAGGATGAGGTCATTCCCCGAATAAGGGATCGTTTTAAAAGACCATTTATTCTGCATAAGACTGTACTTACCTTTGGGATGGGAGAAAGTGCTATTGCAGAAAAAATAGAATCCTGGGAAGAAGCCTTACCGGCTCACATAAGACTGGCATATTTGCCAAACCTGGGTAAAGTACGTTTGCGATTAAGCACAAAAGGTAGTGATCCCATTAATATGGAAAAGGAAGTGAACGATCAGATAAAATCGCTTAGCCAGATTATTGGGGATATTATTAAAGGGATAGAGGAAGAAGATCCTATTGAAGTGCAGATAAGGAATCTACTCACCGCAAACGACGCAAGCCTGGCTACAGCTGAAAGTTTTACTGGGGGCAGATTAGCTGCAATATTTACAGGATATCCAGGGGCTTCCGCATTTTTTAAAGGCAGTGTGGTGGCCTACGCAACAGAAGCTAAAGTGAATATTCTAGGGGTGTCACCAGAACTTATAGAAAAATATTCTGTGGTAAGCAATGAAGTGGCTTGTGAAATGGCTAAAAAAGTAAAAGCTTTATACCAAACCGATTATGCCATAGCAACTACGGGAAATGCCGGCCCGGACAAAGGTGATAGCGATGCTGAAGTTGGAACCGTTTTTTTGGCAATTGCTACACCACAACGCGTTTTTGCTCATGAATTTAATTTTGGGAATCATCGGGATAAGGTCGTGGGAAAGGCTGTTAATAAATGTATGGAGATGATATTAGATGAAATTTACAGCCAAAAATAGGCTGGTTTGAGTCAATAATTTAATACTCAATAGCAACGAAAATAATATCGTAAATTTTTTTTGCAGAATGTGTTGTGAATTAGGGATAAAAATCGTTAATTTGCACCCTGTTTTGAAATAACGAGATAAAGTATAGAGCAATGTCAAGAGTTTGTGAACTTACAGGGAAAAAAGCGATGGTTGGGAACAATGTTTCTCACGCAATGAATAAGACCAAGCGTAAATTTAACGCTAACCTGGTAAAGAAACGTTTTTTTATTCCTGAAGAGGATAAATGGATCACTTTAAAAGTATCT
>Ga0129333_10005181_pt1 | contig 12213 bp, 9 predicted proteins | sample CPB6_08_DNA_FD_94474 | JGI IMG/M metagenome (GOLD analysis project Ga0129333, IMG submission 94474) | Freshwater to marine salinity gradient microbial communities from Chesapeake Bay, USA - CPBay_Sum_0.6_0.8_DNA | ecosystem: Environmental > Aquatic > Marine > Coastal | place: USA: Chesapeake Bay... | reverse complement strand
CTTCGAGTCGCTCTGGCAGGCGGCCGTGGAATCCGGCCGCAGCCGCATCTACGGCGGCATCCACTTCGAATTCGACAACACCATCGGCCTCGGCATGGGCCAGGCCGTGGGCGAATGGGTGCTGGCCCTCGGCGCCATGCCCCAGACCACCCTCAGCAGCGCCAATGACACCTACACCAGTGGTGGTGCCAACACGGCCCGCGCCGTTCACGGCGGCGACGGCAACGACCGGATCGTGGCCGGCCTGGCCAGCCTCGGCCATCAGTTCTGGGGTGATGCCGGCAACGATGAGCTGATCGGCGGTGGCCTCGCCGATGGCCTCTGGGGCGGCAGCGGCTCCGATCGGCTCCAGGCCGGTGCCAGCGGTTCGCTGCTGTCCGGCTCCGATGGCGCCGAGGCGGGCGAGGTCGACGAGCTGATCGGCGCCGGCGGCATCGACACCTTCGCGCTCGCCGGTAGCAATGCCCTCGGCGTGGCCTACAGCACCGCCAGCTCCCACGCCGTGATCCGCGGCTATGAGCTCAACCGCGATCGCCTGCAGCTCTCCTCCGCGCTGAGCGACTACCGCCTCACGGCCGGCAGCCTCGATTGGAACGGTGCCTCCCTCAGTGGCGCCTGGCTCTCCGCCGGCCCCAGCCAGGATCGCCTGGCTTTCCTCGAGGCCAGCACTTCACAGCCGATCACCGCCGCTGGCCTGGTGGTGAGCTGGAGTGGTGGCGCTCAGGCGATTGTGTAAAGCTGCGGGCATGCGCGAACTGTCGTCCCGGATCGCTGAGCGCCTCAAGGCGGGCATCGCGCCTGGTCTCTACTGGATCGAACATCGCGGCATTCCCTCGGTGCAGCGCACCGGCCGCCAGGTCGTGCAGCGCCTCACCGCCGATCGGGCGCGCCAGCACTGGAGCGTGTTGCGCCCCAGCACCAGCTGGTCGCGCCGCATCACCTGGAGCATGGTCGGCGTGGCCGGGTTCGGTCTGGTGTGGTCGTGCTTCGCCCGCATCGATGAGGTGGTGCAGGCCACCGGCAAGCTCGAACCCCTGGGCGTCACCAAGGAGGTGAAGGCCCCCCTCGGCGGCGTGATCAGCCGCATCCTCGTCAGGGACGGCGACAGCGTGCGCCAGGGCCAGGTGCTGATGGAGCTCGATACCGAGGCGGCCTCCGCCAAGCTCAAGGCCCTGCTGGCGGTGCGCACCCGCGTGCAGGCCGATCTCGCCCTCAGCCGCGCTCAGCTCGGCCAGCGCGTCAACGCCCGTGATCTCAATGCCAACCAGGCCGGCAAACTGACGGCCCTGCGCGACGAATACAGCTCGCGCATCGCCGCCGCCGAGCAGACCGTGGCCCAGGCCCAGGCCTCGCTGCGTGAGGTGGAGGCCCAGCTCATGGCCCGCCAGCAGGCGCTGCAGATCCGCGCCCAGATCATGCGCGACATCACGCCGCTGGTGGCCAGCGGCGCCATGGCCCGCTCTCAGTACCTCAAGGAGAAGCAGGAGTTCCTCACCCTGCGCGGCGAGGTGGCCGCCCTCAGGCAGAACCGCATCCGCAGCCGGGAGGCCCTCAACGAAGCCCGCCAGAAGCTGCTCAACACCCGCGCGCTCACCCGCATCGACTTCGCCACCAAGGTGGAGGAAGGCGAAAAGCAGCTGGCTGAGCTCACCAATCAGATCAGCGAAACCCAGCTCACGCTCAAGTATCAGCAGCTCAAGGCGCCGGTGACCGGCGTGGTCTTCGACCTCAAACCCACCGCCCCCGGCTATGTGATCAACGGTTCCGTGCCAGAGCCGGTGGTGAAGATCGTGCCCACCGATCACCTCGTGGCCCGCCTGTTCATCACCAACAAGGACATCGGTTTCGTGCGCCCAGGCCAGAAGGTGTCCGTGCGGGTTGATGCCTTCCCTTACAACGAATTCGGTGAAATCGACGGCAAGGTCAAGTCGATCGGCTCCGATGTGCTCGCCCCCGATCAGACCTACAACTACTTCCGCTTCCCGGTGACGGTGGCGATGGCCTCCAACACCCTGGCCTACAAGGGCCGCCAGCTGCGGCTGCTCTCCGGCATGTCCGTCACCGCCAATGTGGTGCTGCGCCAGCGGCCGGTGATCGCGATCTTTGCCCAGCAGATCCTGCCCTTCTGGGACAGCCTCGAGAAGCTCTGAGCGGCCGGCCTGAACCGCTCAGGCCTGGTGCCTGGCCATCAGCGGCGCCGCCACCAGCAGCACCAGGCTGCGATCCCGCAGCAGCAGCGCTCCCTGGCTGCGCTCGCTCTCGCTCAGCGGCTGCGGCTGCTCCGGCAGCTGATCGCCATCGGCCTGGCCCGTATCGATCAGCCGCAGCCAGGGCTCGTTCGCGGTCGGGATCGCGAAGCGCAGGGGCTCGTGATACGCATTCAGCCCGCACCACAGCAGCGGCCCCCGCTGCCCCTCGTTCAGGCTCCAGGCCAGGCTGTGCGACCAGCTGGCCCAGTCCGGCTGCCCCAGCTGCAGCCCGTGCCACTCGCGGTGGATGTGGCCCGGTTGATCGAAGCGCAGCCCGCGGGTTTCGCTGTGGGGGATCTCCGGGTTGAGCAGCCCCGCCAGGTGATGGCGCAGTCCGATCAGCCGCCGCACGAACTGCTGCAGGGCCAGGTCGTCCCCATCCGGCCGCCAGTGCATCCAGCCCAGGGGGTTGTCCTGGCACCAGGCGTTGTTGTTGCCCCCCTGGCTGCGGCGCACCTCATCGCCCATCAGCAGCATCGGCACCCCGGGGCTGAGCAGCAGCGAGGCCAGCAGGTTGCGCAGCTGCCGCGCCCGCAGCTCCGTCACCGCCGGGTCGCTGCAGGGGCCTTCGGCGCCGTGGTTCCAGCTGTTGTTGTGGTTGTCGCCGTCGCGGTTGTCCTCGCCGTTGGCCAGGTTGTGCTTGCCGTTGTAACTGACCAGATCCGCCAGGGTGAAGCCGTCGTGGGCGGTGAGGAAGGTGATGCTGCGGCCCAGCACCGCCGGTTTGCCGCCGAACAGATCCGGGCTGCCCGCCAGCCGCTGCCCGAACGTCCAGCAGCTCTTGTCGTCGCCCTTCCAGAAGCGGCGCACGTCGTCGCGGAAGCGGCCGTTCCAGGCCCCCACCCGCCGGGCCGGAAAGTCCGCCAGGCGATACAGCCCGCCGCAATCCCACGGTTCGCTCACCAGCTTGAGATCCGCCAGTTCCGGATCGGCTTCGATCTCCTCGAACAGCGGCGGCGCATCCAGCGGCGCCAGCTCCTCGCCGCGGGTCAGGGCGATGCCCAGATCGAAGCGGAAGCCATCCACCCCCAGCTCCAGCGCCCAGCAGCGCATCGATTCCAGGATCAGCCGGCGCACATGGGGGCGGTTGGCGGCGATCGAATTGCCGCAGCCGCTCACATCCAGGTAGTCGCCCTTGCTGTTCTGGTGGTAGTAGAGGCGGTCATCCAGGCCCCGCCAGCTCAGGGTGGGACCCGCCTGGTTGCCCTCGCAGGTGTGGTTGTAGACCACATCCACCAGCACCTCCAGTCCCGCCTGATGGCAGGCCGTCACCAGCTGGCGCACCTGCTGGCGGATCTGGAGCGGATCGTCGCCCCGCTGGTAGGCGTGGTGGGGTGCCATCCAGCTCAGCGGGCTGTAGCCCCAGTAGTTGAGCCGCCCCGCCGGTGCATCGTGCGGATCGAAGGCCATCACCGGCAGCAGCTCGATCGTGGTGACCCCCAGCTCCTTCAGATACGGGATCGCCTCGATCAACCCCAGGTAGGTGCCCTGGGCGTCGGCGCTCACCGGGCTGCCGGGCCCGCGGCTGAAGCCGCCCACGTGCAGCTCGTAGATCACGGTGCGCTGCCAGCTGTGGCGTGGCCGTGGCGCCGCCGCGAAATCAAAGCGGTCGCGCTCGGTGACCACGCCCTTCAGGCAGCTGGCGGTGTTCGGCGTGGCCCCCAGGGCCTCGGCCCGGCGGTAGACGTTCCAGCCGCTGATGGCGCGGGCGCAGGGATCGAGCAGCAGCTTCGAGGGGTTGAAGCCGTGGCGACCCGGCTGCAGCGGTCCGAACACCCGGTAGGCGTAGCAGCAGCCGATGCCGATTCCCTCCACCTCCACATGCCAGTGGTCGCCAGAGCGGTGGCCGTTGTGCAGCTCCACCACCTGCATGGGCTCCGGCGCATCGCCAGCGGCGAACAGCAGCAGCTCCACCCGGCTGGCCAGCGGCGCCACCAGCGAGAAGTTCACGCCCCGCGGCGTCACCATCGCCCCGAGGGGCCAGGGGTGTCCCAGGCGGATCGATCCCAACGGTGCCAGCCGGCGGCTGCCACAAGCTAGGTCCGCTGGCGCTGTGCCGCCGCGCCGGCAGGATGGCGTGCGGCAGCCAGCCCGGACGGAGCCTGTGATCGAGAACGACGGCAGCGCACCAGCAGCAGCGGCCACCGACCCGTCCGCCACTGATCCTGCCGCCACCGACCCGTCCGCCACATCCGGCCGTCCTCCGCAGGCCGTGCGCGCCGATCTCTGGTTGTTCGCCCCCAATCGCGACAGCCAGGGGGGGAGCTCCTGGTGGCTGCAGCGGCCCCTGCCCGATGGCGCCTGCGGCGTGCTGATCGATTGCCCCGCCCTGAGCGAGGCCAACCTCAGCTTCCTGCGCCAGCGCGGCCCCGGCTGGATCGTGCTCACCGGCCGCGAGGGCCACGGCCGCTGCCGCCGCCTGCAGGAGGCGCTCGGCTGGCCGGTGTGGGTGCAGGAGCAGGAGGCCTATCTGCTGCCGGGCCTGCAGCGGCTGCACACCTTCGCCGCCGAGCTGGAGCCGGCACCGGGGCTGCGCCTGCTCTGGACCCCAGGCCCCAGTCCCGGCGCCAGCGTGGTGCTGGCCGAGGCGGCTGACCCCGCCGATCCCGCCGAGGATCTGCTGTTCTGCGGGCGCCTGCTCAGCCCGCTGGCGCCTGGGCAGGCCGGGCCGTTGCGCACCAGCCGCAGCTTTCACTGGCGCCGCTGGCTGCTCAGCCTGGAGCGCCTCCAGGCCTGGTTGCCGCCCGGCAGCCCTGGCTGGCTGGCCAGTGGTGCCGGCCTCGGCGCCCTGCGTGGCGCCAAGTTGATCCCAGAGGCGCGCCGCCGGATCGACGCCCTGGACCTGGCGGCCCTGGCGGCTGCCAGCCCTCCACCTCCGCTGTAGCAGCGTCGCTATAGCAGACGATCCTTGGCTTCCGCCCCGGTCGCCAACCGATGACACAAGAGGTCAGATCCTTGTGTGGAAGCCGGTTCTGTAGGTTGCCGGCTATCGCCAATCCCCATACCATTGGCGCGCTGAACCCAGTGGCGGCGGTGCTCCCGTCCCGCCTGTTCGCTACTGAATCCAGAAGCATTCCCCATCCCGATGAACAAAGCTGACCTCGTCAACCACGTCTCTGCCCGCACCGACCTGACCAAGACCGACGTCGCTCAGGTGGTCGACGCGCTGATCGAAACCATCATTGATTCCGTCGTCGAGGGCAAGAAGGTGTCGATCCTGGGCTTCGGCTCCTTCGAACCCCGCGAGCGCTCCGCACGCCAGGGCCTCAACCCCAAGACCGGCGAAAAGATCAAGATCGAGGCCAAGCGCGTGCCGGCCTTCACCGCCGGCAAGCTGTTCAAGGACCGCGTTCAGGGCTGATCGCACGCTCCCCGCTTCGGCTGGCCTCGCGTCGGCAGTCACGGCGACCTTCGGGTCGCCGTTTTTGCTGGCACGTCAACCTGGGATGAGACCCACGTCGCCGCCATGCCGATCCCGCTCTCCGATCGCCTGCAGCGCCTGCTGGCCGAAGGGGAGCGGCTGCGTGTCGCCGGCTGCCGCGGCCGCTATGCGCCATCCCCCACCGGCCCGTTGCACCTGGGCAATCTGCGCACCGCCCTGCTCTCCTGGCTGGTGACGCGCCTGCAGGGCGGTGAATGGCTCCTGCGCATCGACGATCTCGACACACCGCGCAACCGCCCCGGCGCCGAACAGCAGATCCTGGCGGACCTGACCTGGCTCGGCCTGCACTGGGATGGGCCCCCGATCCGTCAGAGCGAGCGCCGTGGCCTCTACGCCAGCGTGCTCTCCGACCTGCGTCGCGCCGGTCTGCTGTATCCCTGCCGCTGCAGTCGTCGTCTGCTGGCGGACATCTCGGCTCCCCATGGGCAGTCGCCCGTCTACCCCGGCTTCTGCCGGGGGCTGACGCCGCGATGGGGGCCTGAGGCGGGGCGGTTGCCCAGCTGGCGGCTCGCCCTCGGCCCCGGCGTGATCAGCTGGCAGGAGCAGCTGGCGGCGTCCGGCGCGCTGCAGGCGGAGCGGCAGGTGGGGGATGTGGTGCTCCGCCGCGCCGATGGCTTCCTCGCCTATCACCTGGCCACGGCGGTGGATGAGCTCAGCCTCGGCATCAGCGATGTGGTGCGCGGCGCCGATCTCTGGGCCGCCACGGCCCCGCAGCTGGCCGTGATCGCCCAGCTCGGCGGCACGGCCCCGCGCTACTGGCACACCCCCCTCTGGTGTGATGCCAGCGGCGCACGCCTCTCCAAGCGGCAGGGCGGCGCCGGCCTGGCCGAGCTGCGCGGCCAGGGTCTCGATCAGGCTGCCGTGATCGGCCGGCTGGCCGCCAGCCTGGCGTTGGTGCCCGCCGGCAGCTGTCTCACGGCCGCGGAGCTGCAGCAGCAGCTCACGCTTCCGCGCCTGCAGCACCAGCTGCGTGAGCCGATCAAGCCTTAACAAAGGCTTCGGGATCATTGCCTGCAAATCTGTCCACACTGAGGCGACCAGCGCAGCTCAGCCCGATGGAAGCCGCCAAGCGCCGCCGGCAGACCGGCATCCCTCAACCCGGAGATTGCTGCCCCAGCTGTGGCGGCAGCGGTGTCCTGCGCACGGCCGCCGCCGGCTATCGCACCTGCCTGGATTGCGTTGGCCAGGGCGCCTTGCCCCGCTTCGAGGCGCCGCCCCTGCTGCCGAACCCTGAGCTGCAGCGTCGGCGCCAGGTCCGCCGTGGCTTTCGCGGCGATCTCAGCGCTTGGTCTTCTGGCGCCAGATGAAGAACGCCGTGGTGGCCACCACCACCAGCAGCGGCGCGGTGGTCAGCAGCAGCAGCGCAATGGCGGTCCAGTCTGTATACATCGCTTCAGGCAGGTAACCGCTGCCGATTCTCTCAGGTGAGCCCATGGTCTCCGCCGCCCCCGCCGCCAACTGTCGCTCTGGCCCATCGGCCGATCGCCCCCGGGTGCATCGCTCCCCGCTGGTCCTCGCCCTCCTGCTGCTCGGTGGCCTCAGCCCGCTGATCCCCGCCGCCGCACGGGCCGGCGTTCAGTTCGAGAACTGCCAGTCCGCAGCCGATGGCAGCGTCACCTGTGACACCCGCCCCAGCGGCAACACCCTCGCCGACGACGAGGCGGCCCGCTATGGCCTGTTCGACGAGGCCAGCCCCGGCTGGGCGGAGTTCGATCCCTACGAGGGCTACGACGACATGTTCGGCGGCAACTGGACCTGAGGCGCTGGCCCTCAGCCATCAGCAGATCCGCCATCAGCAGATGCGTGGCAGCTGCTCGCCGCTGCCCAGCTCCAGCGGCCTGCGCACCCCCAGCTCGCCGCGCAGGCACACCGGGTGCAGTCGCTCCAGGGGTGAGGCCCGGCTGAGGGGGCCGAGCACCGTGCCGATGCGGCGGGCCTGCGGCTGAAAGCGCTGCAGCAGGGCCAGGGCCGCCTCGGCCTGGGGTTCCGGCAGCAGCACCACCATCCGCCCCTCATTGGCCATGGCCAGTGGATCCAGCCCCAGCAGGTCGCAGGCGCCCGCCACCGCCGGATGCAACGGGATCGCTGGCTCCTCCAGTTCGATGCGGCAGCCGGCGCCGCGGGCGATCTCATCGATGGCGCCGGCCAGGCCGCCGCGGGTCAGGTCCCGCAGGCAGTGCGGCGTCAGCCCCGCCGCCAGCAGCGCCCGCACCGGTTCCAGCAGCGGCGCCAGGTCGCTCTCCAGATCGGTGCTCAGGCCAAGCTCGCCCCGGGCCGCCAGGATCGCCAGGCCGTGGCGGCCCAGGTCGCCGCTCACCAGCACCGCATCGCCGGGCCGCACGGCGCCGGGGTGGATCGTCAGCGGCCCCTCCAGCCGGCCGATGGCGCTGGTGTTGATGTAGATCCCGTCCGCCTGGCCCCGCTCCACCACCTTGGTGTCGCCGGTGACCACCGGCACCCCGCAGGCCTCGGCCGTGGCGCGGATCGAGGCGATCACCCGCCGCAGCGCGGCGATCGCTAGCCCCTCCTCCAGGATCAGGGCCAGGCTCAGGGCCACCGGCGTGGCGCCGGCCATCGCCAGGTCGTTGAGGCTGCCGCACACCGCCAGCCGGCCGATGTCGCCCCCCGGGAACAGCAGCGGCCGCACCACGAACGAATCGGTGCTGAAGGCCAGCCGGCCCGGCTGGTGCGGCAGAAGTGCCGCATCGTGCAGCACCCCATCGGCCGGCCCGAAGGCCGGCAGCAGCAGCTCCTGGATCAACTGCTGGCTGAGACGACCCCCGCCGCCGTGGCCCAGGCTGATCCGGCCGTCCTCGTCGCCATCGGGCCCCGCCATCGCTCAGCCCCCGTAGCGGTGGTAGGCGGCGCAGGCCCCCTCGCTCGACACCATCGGTGCCCCCAGCGGCGTGTCCGGCGTGCAGGCGCGGCCGAAGTGCGGGCACTGCCTCGGGCGCAGTCGGCCCTGCAGCACCAGGCCGGCCGGGCAGGGGGCCGTGGCGTGGCTGGCTGGTGCCGGCGGCGCTGGTGCCGGCGTGGCCAGGCGATCGAAGGGGGGGCGCAGCCGGAAGCCGCCGGCGCGGATCACCCCCAGGCCGCGCCAGGGGGTGTCGACGATCTCGAACACCTGCCGCAGCAGGGCCTGGCCGCTGGTGTTGCCGGCTGGTCGCGCCGCCCCGGGGTAGGCGTTCTCCAGCCGGTGCTCGCCCGCCTCCAGCTGCTGGATGCAGGCGTGGATGCCCCGCAGCAGCTCCGCGGTGCTGAAGCCGGTGATCACGATCGGCCGGCGGTGCCGTGCCACCAGCGGCCCGTACTCCGCCTCCCCCATCACGGTGCAGACATGGCCCGCCGCCAGCACCGCCTGCACCTGCTGCTCCCCCGCGCCCAGCAGCTGATCGAGCACCGGCGGCACGCGCACGTGGCAGATCAGCAGCTCGAGGTTGGTCCGTCCCTCCGCCAGGGCTCGCCGCGCCAGCAGCGCCGTGGCCGGCGCCGTGGTCTCGAAGCCCACCGCCAGGAACACCACCCGCCGCCCGGGGTTGTCGCGGGCGATCGCCAGCACGTCGAGCGGGGCGTAGACGACTCGCACGGCCCCGCCGCGGGCCCGCACCTGCAGCAGATCGCGGCCCGCGCTGCCGGGCACCCGCAGCATGTCGCCATAGGAGCAGAGGATCACATCGGGCTGGCTGGCCAGGGCGATCGCCTGGTCGAGCCGCTCGCTGGCGGTGACGCAGACCGGACAGCCGGGGCCATGGATCAGGCGGATTCGATCCGGCAGGAGGCGGTTGAGGCCATGGCGCAGCAGGGCGTGGGTCTGGCCGCCGCACACCTCCATCAGCGTCCACGGCCGGCGGCAATCGGCCCGGATCGCCGCCAGCAGCTCCTGCGCCTCGCTCATGGGTCGGCTGGCGGTGGTGCCGCCAGCCGCTGGTAGAGCCGCCAGCGCTCCTGCAGCTCCGCCTGGGCTTCGCGGCAGAGCTCCTCGCGCAGCGGCTGGAAGCGGCCCTCCCCAGCCAGCGCCTCGGCCAGCGGCAGGCGGGGGCCGCCGCAATCCAGCACCAGCGGCGCCAGGCCCCGTTCGCGCCGGCGCGGGTCGTGGCGGTAGAGCAGCCAGCGGCCCGAGGCCACCGCCAGCCGCTGCTGCGTCATCCCATCGGCCATGGCGATGCCGTGGGCGATGCAGTGCGAATAGGCCAGGATCAGCGAGGGCCCCGGGTAGGCCTCCGCCTCCAGGAACACCCGCAGCGTGTGCGCATCGCGGGCGCCCATCGCCACGCTGGCCACATAGACGTGGCCATAGCTCATCGCCATCAGGCCGAGGTCCTTCTTGGCGGTGGTCTTGCCGCCGCTGGCGAACTGGGCCACGGCGCCTTTGGGCGTCGCCTTCGACATCTGTCCGCCGGTGTTGGAGTACACCTCGGTGTCCAGCACCAGCAGGTTGACGTCCTGCGAGCCGGCGATCACCTGATCGAGGCCGCCGAAGCCGATGTCGTAGGCCCAGCCATCGCCGCCGACGATCCAGACGCTGCGGCGGATCAGATCGTCCGCCAGCTGCAGCAGCTCCCGCACCGGATCGCCGTTCCCTTCAACGCCACCGGCCTCCTGCTCTGCCTCCAGCCGGCGGCGCAGAGCCGCCACGCGCTGCCGCTGCTCGTGGAGGCCGGCCTCATCGCGCTGGTCCGCCTGCAGCAGTCCATCCACCAGCGCCTGCGGCAGCCGCCCGTCGCCCGCCAGGTGTCGCAGCAGTTGCCCAGCGCGGTCGCGGCGCTGATCCAGCCCCAGCCGCAGTCCGAGGCCGAACTCGGCGTTGTCCTCGAACAGCGAATTGCTCCAGGCCGGTCCGCGGCCCTCGCCGTTGCGGCTCCAGGGGGTGGTGGGCAGGTTGCCGCCGTAGATCGAGGAGCAGCCGGTGGCGTTGGCGATCACCATCCGATCGCCGAACAGCTGGCTGGCCAGCCGCAGGTAGGGGGTTTCGCCGCAGCCGGCGCAGGCGCCCGGGAATTCGAACAGGGGCTGCAGCAGCTGCAGCTGGTGCACCTGGGCAGGGTTCAGGGCCAGCCGGTCTGGATCGCTCAGCTGCAGGAAGAAGTCCCAGTGGCGTTGGCCCTGCTCGCGCAGCGGACGCTGCGGCGCCATCGCCAGCGCCTTGCGGGGCCCCTCCGGCTCCCGCGCCGGGCAGATCGTCACGCACAGCTCGCAGCCGGTGCAGTCCTCCACCGCCACCTGCAGCGTGAACGCCTGGCCGCTCCAGTGGCGCTCGCGGGCCGGCGCGCTCAGAAACCCCGCCGGTGCGCTCGCCAGGGCCTCCGGCTCCACCACCTTGGCGCGGATCGCGGCGTGGGGGCAGACCATCACGCAGCGGCCGCACTGCACACACAGCTGCGGATCCCACACCGGCACGGCTTCGGCGATGTTGCGCTTCTCCCAGCGGGCGGTGCCGGTGGGGAAGCTGCCATCGCAGGGCAGGGCGCTCACCGGCAGGGCATCGGCGCGGCGCTGCAGCTGCGGCAGCACCAGCTCCCGCACCGCCGGCGGGGCCGCCGCCAGCGCGGCCGGCAGGGGCAGGGGTGGCAGGGGTGCGCTGTTGTCTGTCGCGGTGGTCGCGCTGCTAGCGCCCGCCGCCGGAATCGCCAGCTCCTGCAGGCTCGCCAGGGCCTCCTCCAGCACCGCCAGGTTGGCCTGCACCACCGCTTCCCCCTTGTCGCCGTAGCGCTGCCGGATCGCCGCGCGCAAGGCCGTCAGCGCCTGCGGCAAGGGCATCAGCTCCGTCACGGCGAAGAAGCAGGCCTGCATCGCCGTGTTCAGGCGCGGCCCGAGGCCATGGGCCGCGGCAATGGCGCTGGCCGGCACGGTGAACACCCGCAGCCTCAGCCGGAGGATCTGCGCCTGGACCCGCTGTGGCAGGCGGCTCCATGCCTGCTCCTGCGGCCAGGGGCTGTTCAGCAGCAGGGTGGCTCCCGCTGCGGCCCTGCCCAGCAGGTCGATCTGCTCCAGGGCATCCCAGTGGTGGCAGGCCAGCAGCTGGGCCCGCTCGATCAGGTAGGGCGCCCGGATCGGCCGGCGGCTGAAGCGCAGATGCGAAACGGTGGTGGAGCCCGCCTTCTTCGAGTCGTAGACGATGAATCCCTGGGCGTGCAGGCCCGTGGCCGCGCCGATGATCCGGATCGTGCTCCTGCTGGCGCCGACGCTGCCATCGGCGCCGAGCCCGAACACCAGTGCCGCGAAGCCGTCCTCCGCCAGCTGCCAGGCCGGATCAAAGGCCAGGGAGTGGTGGCACACGTCATCGTCGATGCCGATCGTGAAGTGGTTGCGGGGCGAGGGGGCCGCCAGGTCGTCGAACACCGCCCTGGCCATCGCTGGCGTGAACTCCTTCGAGGCCAGGCCAAAGCGGCCTCCCACCACCAGGGGCACCGGCCCGTCGCGGTCGCCGCCCCGGCGCCAGTGCTCCGCCACCGCCGCCTGCACGTCGAGATGGAGCGGTTCGGCGAAGCTGCCCGGCTCCTTGCAGCGGTCGAGCACGGCGAT
>Ga0129333_10005179_pt1 | contig 12214 bp, 15 predicted proteins | sample CPB6_08_DNA_FD_94474 | JGI IMG/M metagenome (GOLD analysis project Ga0129333, IMG submission 94474) | Freshwater to marine salinity gradient microbial communities from Chesapeake Bay, USA - CPBay_Sum_0.6_0.8_DNA | ecosystem: Environmental > Aquatic > Marine > Coastal | place: USA: Chesapeake... | reverse complement strand
GAATAAAGAAAACGCAAGTAAACTCTGGAAAATTATTCAGGAAGCTGGCGATTATTTACAAGGACAGCTACCAAAGCACCCCAATCATCCAAAAGGAAGAAATCCTTACGCCCATGTAGCACTATGCATAAAAACAAAATTTAATAATAGCTATAAAGATATTGAAGATGAAAAATTTAATGAAGTAATCAATTATATTGAATTTTTAAAACAACATCCTAGTTAAGCTCTTCTATCTCATAAAGCCAAACGCCACTGCGATTTAAAACTTGCCTGACTATGGCCATGTCTTTTTTTCGAAACCAAACTTGCGTATTTAAATTATCTCCCTGAATATCAAACACTAAGGACTCTGTTGGTATCCCTTGAATCGCTATGGTCTCATTTTTAATAAAAGTTACTTTTTGATTTCGTATAGAACAGCTAATACCAGACACTTGTATAGTTTTTTTTAAAATTTCATGGTTCCAATAAGAAGAAATTAAAAAATCTTTATCCAAATAACCATTAAATTTCGTTCCCTCAATCTTATATGTATTTGCTTCTTTTTTAATATTACAAAATTTATCGGTATTATTGTCTGAGGTTTTTGAATTAAAACTTAATAACTTTCCTTGTTGATCATAAATTTCTGTTCCATCTGAAATATACTTGTAAAAAGAAATTCCTAATTTTCTAATGTCAAAATTAATTTTATTATTCACAATAATATTGTCTTTACTTCTAGTAAAAAAAATATGATGGTACCCTACTTTACTCTCATTAAAAAAAATATTGAACTTGATAACATTCAAATGTGCATAGTGTTCAATATGAGCGACTGAAATACCAGGAAACAAAAAAATAAAAATAATTAAAAGTATTTTCCTCATACTTTTACTTTAGCATTTTTATGTAAGAAACAATCTGGTCAAAATGACCTTACATTCTTAATTTGGTGTGGGCCTGCCATTACGGCAAACCCACATACTTAACATCTAACAGGAAAAATAATTATGCTGCTTCAGATTTTTCTTTCTTAGCTCCATCATCATAAAACTGCTCTGATTCTGTAGAGCCTTTAAGCGCTGTAGTAGAAGATTGACCTGAACTTATAATATTTGAGATTTCATCAAAGTAAGAAGCTCCCACTTCTCTTTGATGTTTAGCGGCAGTATAGCCATCTTTTTCAGCCTCAAATTCTTGTTGTTGCAATCTTGAGTAAGCAAGCATTCCTTCTTTTTTATATTCCTTAGCAAGATTGAAAATAGTGAAGTTTTGAGCATGAAATCCAGCTAATGTAATAAACTGATATTTGTAGCCCATTTCTGCAATTTTTTCTTGGAACTGTAACATCTCTTTATCAGATAAATATTTTTTCCAATTAAAAGATGGTGAGCAGTTGTAAGCTAATAATTTTCCAGGAAATTTAGCATGAATTGCTTCTGCAAATCTTTTTGCTTCATCTAAATCTGGAGTAGAAGTTTCACACCAAATTGCATCGCAATACGGTGCATACGCTAATCCTCTAGAGATTGCCTGATCCAAACCATTTTTCACATAATAAAAACCTTCTGGAGATCTTTTTCCTGTTAAGAAAGGTTTGTCATTTTCATCTATATCACTAGTGATAAGTTTTGCAGCATTAGCATCTGTTCTTGCACAGATCACCAAAGGTACATTGCAAACATCTGCGGCTAATCTTGCAGATTTTAAATTACGAATAGCATTTTGAGTAGGTATTAATACTTTGCCACCCATATGCCCGCATTTTTTTTCTGAAGCTAATTGATCTTCAAAATGAACGCCTGCAGCTCCAGCCTTAATAAATTTTTTAGTAAGTTCAAATACGTTTAATGGACCGCCAAATCCTGCTTCGCCATCTGCAACAATAGGCATATGATAATCGACAGCATCTGATTCTTTCATTTTTCCTTCAGAAATTTCCATATGCTGAACTTGATCTGCTCGCATTAAAGCATTGATCATATTCTCTACTAATTTTGGAGCACTGTCATATGGATATAAACTTTGATCTGGATACATTTCACCAGCACTATTAGCGTCTGCTGCTACTTGCCATCCTGATAAATAAATAGCTTTCAATCCAGCTTTTGCATGCTGAACCGATTGATTTCCTGATAATGATCCTAATGTATTTACGTAGTTTTCTGTTTTAAGTAACTTCCATAATTTTTTAGATAATCTTTTTGAAACAGTATAATCGACATCAAATGTTCCTCTTAATTTTTGAACATCTTTTTCTGAGTAATCTCTTTTTATTCCTTCAAACCTATTATTATCAATAGATTCCAAACTTACGTTTTTCATTAATATTCCTTTCGAGTATTTTGTGATTAAATTTTTATTTTTTGACGAAGTTCATTAACAAAAGCTTCACCTGTCTTATAAACAGCTTTAAAAGAATTGTTGAATGCATTTCTAAAAATTTCTCTTTCTTTTTGATCCATCTTCACAACATCCTCATGAAAACTCACTGTTTCAGTTTCATCATAACAGCTGTCATCAAAAGTTACGCAATTGCTTTCTATGTTGTGTTTTTCTCTTAGAGGCATTTTATTCTCCTTATTTGTTAATAAATTTACAATATTTACAAATTATAATTTATCAATAAAAATCACTATATTGCTTGCAAATTTAGTAAATTTTTGTAATAAATAAATTTACAATTTGTAAATTTTGTAAATATGAAGAATAAAATTGGCTTTAAAATTAAAGAAGCAAGAAGAAAACAGGGAATTTCACAAGCAGAATTATCCAATAAACTTTCTATTTCTCCAAGTTACCTCAATTTAATTGAATCGGGAAAAAGAAATATCAATGTTGATCTTCTTTTACAAATTCCTGAAATTTTAGATATCGATTTTAGAGAACTATCTCCAAAAGATAATACCAATTTATATCATGACATTATGGAACTACTGGGGGAAAATGTTTTTGAAGATTTGGATATTAAGAATTTAGACGTTAAATCTTTTGTAGATGTAAATCCTTTTATTGCCAAAGCAATGGTACGTCTAGGTGATGTTTATAAAAAATCGAACAAAGAAGTATATGATAAAGTTGAAAATATTTCTGAGCAAAATTTAAATAATAGTAAATCTAATTTTCCAGGAGAAGTGGTCGCAGATTTTTTACAAGAGAAACAAAATTTTTTTCCTTTATTAGAAGAATATGCATCTAAAACATTTTCAGAAATACAAAATAATAATAGAGCAAGATATGTTTTATTATGTGAGTATTTAAAAACTAAATATAAAATAAAAGTAGACGAAGTAGTTCCTAAAGATAACGATCCTTTTACTAAAAAGTTTGAGACCACTTCTAAAATACTTTTTTTATCTGACTACTTAACTTTAGAAACTAAAAAGTTGTATGTTGCATCACAAATTGCTCAAATTGAAGCCATGCCTATAATTAATAATTATTTAGAAAATTTTCCTTTTCAATCAAATGAAGCGAAAACTTTGGCAACCATTTCTTTAATAAATTATACGGCTGCAGCTATGTTAATGCCTTATAAACTTTTTTATCAAGAGTGCATGAAACACCGTTATGATTTAGAACTATTACAACATTCATTTGCAACCTCATTCGAACAAGTGGCGCATCGTGTAACTTGTCTTCAAGATCCTAATATGAAAGGAATTCCTTTCCATATGTTAAGAGTAGATATTGCAGGAAATATTTCTAAAAGACTTTCTTTATCTGGAATTCAAATTCCACGATACGGTGGGGCTTGCCCTAGATGGAACATTCATTCTTCTTTTATGTCTCCTAATAAAATTCATTGTGCCGTTTCTAAAATGACTGATGGAGAAAAATATGTTTGCATTGCCAGAACCATTGAAAAAGGTGTGGGGCGCCACGGCGTGCACCGAAGCATGGTTAGCATTGGATTGGGCTGCAAGGCAAAACACGCAAAAAACTTTGTTTATGCAGATGAATTGAACCTTAAAGATGACAATGCTGCTGTACCCATTGGAGTGAATTGCAGAACCTGTACCAGAATGGACTGCCAACAAAGGGCTTTTCCGCCACTTAATAAAAATTTCAAAATTGATCTAAATAAACGAGGTGTTTCCGTGTATGTTGGTGAATAAAATTTATTCATAGACGTATTTTGACAAATTAAGAAATAAACAACATGACTGAATTATTTTCTTCTCCTTGCAGCATGAAAGAATTCGAGAGTAATGAAGATAATATTATTCGGACGTGTCTCACAAAATGTAAAACTATTGCACTTGTGGGAGCCAGTCCTAAGCCAAGCTTAGATTCAAATGAAGTAATGGAATATCTTTTGCAAAATAAATTTAAAGTTTTTCCTATTAATCCTAAATATCAAGGACAGCAAATACTTGGGCAAGAAGTCTATGCAAATCTTGCGGATGTTCCGGAACGTATTGATATGGTAGATGTGTTCCGCCCCTCTCAAGAAGCTTTAGAAATTACCAAAAATGCTATTCAGGCTAAAGTTTCTTACATTTGGCTTCAATTAGGTATTCAAAATGAAGAAGCAAAAAAAATTGCAGAAGAGAACGGAATTATTATGATTATGAACCGATGTACACTCATCGAGCATAAAAAAATTATTGATAACCGATCCCGTAGTTCAACTGGATAGAATGTCGGTTTCCTAAACTGAGGGTTGGGGGTTCGATTCCCTCCGGGATCACCAAAACAATGAATAAAAAATTAGAAACTCTAAATAAAAAAATCATCCAATGTCGTCTGTGTCCTAGATTAGTTCAGTTTAGAGAAACAATTTCCCAAAAGAAAAGAAAACAATACTTGCACGAAACTTATTGGGGAAAGCCAATTACTGGTCATGGAGATCCTAGGGCAAAAATATTACTTGTTGGACTAGCTCCAGCTGCACATGGTGGAACTAGAACTGGACGAGTATTTACTGGTGATGCCTCTTCTACCTTTTTATTTAAGTGTCTTCATAAAGCAAAGCTATGCAACCAGCCCACTTCCATTTCTAAAAATGATGGACTAATTATGAAATACTCTTACATCACAACTGCTCTGAAATGTGTACCGCCACAAGACAAACCAACAACACTAGAGCTAATGAACTGCTCCTCTTTTTTTCAAAATGAAATTGCTTTATTAGAAAATTTGAAAATCATTATTGCTTTAGGAAAAATAGCTTTTGATGCTTGTATAAATTTTTATAAAAAACATTATTCTTTTGAAACTAAACAGTTCAAGTTTGCTCACGGAAAATACTATTCATTACCAGATGGAAAAACATTACTAGCTTGCTACCACCCCAGCCCAAGAAATGTAAATACAGGAAGAATTACCGAAGCTAAGATGACTGCAGTATTTCTAAAAGCTAAAAAAAAACTAAAAATTAATTAATTTAAATAACAAAGGAATAATAATAGAGGTAGCAATACCACTTAGGCCTAAAGCTAATGCTGCAAAAATTCCAGCCGTTTCATTTCTACTCATGGCTCTTGCTGTGCCAATGCCGTGACTTGCTAAGCCAAAAGCAAAGCCTCTTGCTGTCATATCTTTAACTCGCAATAAATCTAAAGCAAAAGTACCAAATGATGCTCCAATTATTCCTGTAAGAACCGTAATAATTGCAGTTAACGAAGGAACTCCACCGATTAATTCAGAAATACCCATAGCGATGGGAGCAGTAACCGAACGCGGCATCATGCTATAAATAATTTCTATATCTAAGTGAAACCATTTTGCAAAATAATAAGTAGTAAAAATTGCAAATAACGAACCCAAAATTAAAGAAACAAAAATACTTACCGATTCTTTTTTAATTAAATTAATTTGCTTATAGATAGGGATGGCCAAAGCTACGGTTGCTGGCCCTAACATAAAGTGAATAAATTTAGCACCATTAAAATATCTTTCATAAGAAATCTCTGTAGCTACTAAAATTCCTGATACGAGTAAGATTGAAATGGCTACAGGGTTTACTAAAGGATTTAATTTTGATTTTTTATATAAATAATCACCAACTAAATATGCACCAATGGTGAGAGTTAGCCAAAATAAAGGTTCAGCCTGAAGGTATACCCAGATCGTATACAGTTTACTTTTTTCTAACATTTTTCTTTAAGTGATTATTAATTTTTTCCATGAGCAGTGCAGTAAATCCGATAGTTAATGTGGTGCTAATAAAAATAACAGCAAGAACGGGAATATAATTTTTTTCTAAATAAGAAAGATGCATCACCACACCCACCCCGATAGGTACGAATAATAAAGATAAATAACTAGTTATATAATTAGAAGTACTTGAAATTTCTTCCTTAGTATTTTTGATATAAATACTTTTAGTACCTTTTAATGCAATTAAAGTTGTTAGAAGAAGTATCAAACCAATCACCGGTCCAGGAACGGTCAGATCAAAATACTTCTGTATAGTCTCTCCAATTAACTGAAATAAAAAAATAATGAAGATGCTTTTAAGCATAGTTAAAAGCTTAACAAAGTTAATCTAATTGTGAAGCAACAAACTCCCAATTGGCAAGTTCATTTACAAATGCTTTTAGATAGTCTGGTCTTCTATTTCTGTAATCTACATAATATGAATGTTCCCAAACATCACATCCAAAAATAGGCTTCATATTATCCACTAAAGGATTAGATGCATTTGCTGTTTTGGTTACTACTAATTTACCATTATTAATCGCAAGCCAAGCCCAACCAGAACCAAACTGTGTGGTTCCAGCTTGAATAAAATCTTCTTTAAATTTTTCTACACTTCCAAAATCAGAAACAATTCTTTTCTCAAGTGCTGGTGGCATTGCTCCACCTCCTTTGGGCTTCATACAATTCCAGAATAAAATATGATTCCAGTGTTGACCCGCATTATTAAAAATTCCTATTTTCCCGCTATCTTTAGATGTTTTTTTAACAATATCTTCCAAGGTTGATTTTGCTAAATCGGTGTCTTTAATCAAATTATTTAAATTAGTTATGTACGTTTGATGATGTTTGCCATGATGTAATTCAAGAGTTTCTTGCGACATTGCAGGAGCAAGAGCATTAAGTGGGTAATTTAGTTTAGGTAGTTCAAAAGTCATTATCAATCCTTACAAATTTTAATTTAAATACTTATAACATATAAAATTTAAAAAAGTAACAAAAGTTAAAACTAATTTGACCAATCAGCGCCACCAAATTTATCATCATCTGGGACAACTCTGAAATCCCAAGAATTAGTTGTTTTTTTTAATTCCAAATCAATATGTTTTAAATTTTTTTCTACGTAACCTTGGTTGATTAAAAAAGATAAAATTTTATCTTTTGTATCAAATTGAATTTTTTGTTTTTTATTATTCCAAACTATATAATCTTTCTCTGCAAAAACTTTACATCGGCTCAAAAATAATTTTTCGCATTTCAATAATGCCTGGTAAGGCTCAACACCCATATGAAAACAACGGTCGCTTTCTCTTTTTCCACAATAGAGTATTAAACTTTTCATTCCATCCTCTGTTACATAAAAAAATAGAGGAGAAACTTGTTGTTCTCTTTGGTTATAAACCATAGAGTAAAAATCACCCTGAATGTATTGAATAAATCTTTTTGCAGTTTCTTCTGACAAAACTAAATTAGAATTTCCATAATATTTAGTTAAACCAGAGTGAGTACAACTTGATAGAAAAAAAAATAAAATAATAAAAACATTTTTAAATTTACAAATTTTGTTAGTCAAACCATTCATAAATAACTTAAAAATATTTCTTTTTTAAAAAATTAGTAAATATCACCATAAAACCAAGTCCTAATAAAGGAAAAAATATTTGAGGATTGTACAACAAATTAAGATTTAACTCTGCATTAGTTTCAATTGCATTTACAAAACCACTTACAATACTAACAGAAATAATAATTGGAAGCGCTTCACCAAACAAAGTGGCTAAAAAATAATTTTTTAATTTCATATCAAATAATACTGGTACAATATTCTTAATCGGAAAGGGAATTCCCGGTATGACTCTTAAAAAAAAGAAATAGCTAAACTCATTTTCATTAAAATGTTTTTTTAGGTTTAAAAATTTACTACTTAAGTAATGAAACACTAAATCTTTAAAATAGTGATTGGCAAATACATATAATAGTGATGCTCCAATAGAAAAAGCTATTACTGAAAGTATAGAGCCCCAAACTGCACCAAAAGCAAAGCCGGCCAAGATAACCAAAGGAGTTCCGAAACCCAATAGAAATACCCAGACAATAGAAAAGAAAAAATAAGTAACTGCCAGCGAGAAGAAATGTTCCGTTCTAAATAAAAAAATTTTGTCTTTATTATTTTTTAAAAACTCTATGTCCAAAAAAGAATTAGCTCCATAATAAAAAAACAAAAAAACGACTAAGGCTACAATTCCTAAATAGATAAGGCCTATCAATACTTTTAGCTTGGAGAATGTTTCCATATGTTGATATGTAGCTTTTAATTTATACTGTACATCCTAAATTGAATTACCTATAAATAGCCCAAATTTAATTATAGCAATTACAGCAATGAAACGAACATTTCAACCAAGTACTAAAGTTAGAGCACGTAGACACGGTTTTCGTTCACGAATGGCGAAAAAAGGTGGCAGAAAAGTATTAGCAAGAAGAAGAGCAAAAGGTAGAAAAAGAATCTCTGCTTAATTCAATGGCAGTCTCCATTAAATTTGAAAGCCTGTCTGGAAATACTGAATTCAAAGAAATTTTAAGAAGCAAAAAAGTGATATCTAACTTGTTTACTATTTATTATAAAAAATTAGAAAAAGAAGTAACCAATAACAAAAAAGTTATACTTAGTTGTGTTTCAGCAAAAAAGCTAGGTAATGCGGTAAAGAGAAATAGAATTAGAAGAAGATTAAAAATGGCAACTAGAAAAGCGATCGTAGAGTTGAACAGCGCCTTCAATAATAAATTTAAATATGCCATTTTTGCAAAATCAAAAGTTTACGATGAAAATTTCCAACATTTAGTAGAAGAGTTAAAAAATAAATTTAAAGAAGCAAAATACAATTAATCTATGAATGCATTAATAAGTAAATTTATTATTATGATTGTGAAAGCTTACCAATATTTAATTTCACCTCTTCTTCATCATTCTTGCAGATTTGAACCTACCTGTTCGCACTACTTTATTGACTCCATCAAAGTTCATGGCTGGTTCAAGGGATCCTTCTATGGATTTCGAAGAATTTTAAAGTGCCATCCTTTAACTTGGTTGGGTGGTAGCGCTGGATACGATCCTGTGCAGAAAGAAAAAAAAATATAATGGATACAAAAAATGTACTAATGGCAGTTGTGTTATCAACTATTATTATAGTTGGCTGGCAAGTATTTGTAGTTGATCCAGAATTAAAAAAAACCAAAACAGAAATAGTAAAAACTGAACAAGCTAAGCCAAATCCATCTGCCAACTCAGGTCAACCTTCTGCTCCATCATTAAATATCAAGGCCCCAACACCTCAAAAAATTGTGACTAGAACAGAAGCTATTTCTTCTGTGCAAAGAGTTAAAATTGAAAATTCAAAATTAATTGGATCTATCTCTCTAACCGGAGCACTAATAGATGATGTCACTCTTAAAAATTATAAAGAAGATATCAAAAAAAATAGTAAGCTAGTTGAAGTTCTCAGTCCTAAAAAAATGAATAATGGATATTATTTAGAAAGTGGCTGGGCAAGCGCAAATAATATTGTGGTTCCTGACAATAACAGCGTTTGGAAATTAGTAAAAAACAATGCTCTAACGCCAAAAACTCCTATTGAACTAGAATGGAATAATCAAAATGGAATTATTTTTACTAAAAAAATAGAAATTGATGAACAATACTTATTCAAAATTAGCGATGGCATAAAAAATAGTTCTAAAAATAAAGTTGATCTTTTTCACTATTCTCAAATTACCAGAAAAGAAAAGCCCTTCGTTCAAGGTTTTTATATTTTACATGAAGGTTTAATTGGAGTGATTGATGAAAATTTAAAAGAAGAAACCTACGATAACATTAAAGATAAAAATCAAAAATATCAGGGGTCTAAAGGTTGGGTTGGTATTACAGACAAATATTGGCTAACCGCAATCGTTCCACAACAAAAACAAGCCTTTAACGCTGAATTTAATTTCAATAATTCTTACAAAGCTAATTATATTTTAACTACCCCGAGTAGCGTCAATCCTGGGCAAACCACCTCAAGTTCTGCTCAGCTTTTTATAGGAGCGAAAGAAGTAGAAGTAATTGATGGTTATGCAAAAACTGCTGAGATTAATAAATTTGATTTAGCTATTGATTGGGGTTGGTTTTACTTTTTTACCAAACCTTTATTCTTTATTATTGATTACTTTTTCAAATGGTGTGGAAATTTTGGCGTAGCTATTATTATTCTAACTGCTGGAATAAGATTATTATTTTTTCCACTTGCTAATTACTCATTTGCATCTATGGCAAAAATGAAAGCGCTACAGCCAGAAATGACAAGACTAAAAGATTTGTACAAAGACGATAAACAGAAAATTCAATTAGAAATGATGGCGCTGTATAGAAAAGAAAAAATTAATCCAGTGTCAGGGTGTTTGCCGATGCTTATCCAAATTCCTTTCTTCTTTGCCATTTATAAAATGCTATTTGTGACTCTAGAAATGAGACACGCTCCATTTTTTGGATGGATACAAGATTTATCAGCACCAGATCCTACTTCGTTATTTAATTTATTTGGATTAATTCCTTGGAGTCCTCCTTCTTTCTTAATGATTGGCGTCTGGCCTATTTTAATGGGAGTTACTATGTGGATTCAGCAAAAATTAAATCCTGCTCCAACCGATCCTATTCAAGCAAAAATATTCGCATTCTTTCCGTTGTTTTTAACGGTGATGTTAGCATCGTTTCCTTCTGGTCTAGTTGTGTATTGGACCGTCAACAACGTATTAACCATGGCACAGCAGTATATAATTATTAAAAAAACAAAAACAAAAACTGTGTAGATGAATATTGCTGAGTTTTGGCCCAAAGACGCTCCCCCATTAGAAGAAGCAAAAAAGTATATTGAAAAATATCAAGGAAAAAAAATTATATTAAAGTATGGCGGGCAAGTCATGGCTAGCGATCAACTGTCCAAAGCCTTTGCGCAAGATGCTGCTGTTTGCAAAAAAATAGGAATCAAGCCGCTGGTTATTCATGGCGGTGGACCGCAAATTCAACAAAAATTAAAAGCTCAAAATATTCAAAGTAAATTTATTTTGGGATTAAGAGTTACTGATGAACATGTAATTAAAATTGTAGAAGAAGTTTTGTTACATGAAATTAATCCAGATTTAGTAAAAACTATTAAGTATTATGGAGCTAATGCAGAGCCAGTTACAGTTAAAAATAATAATATTTTTCATGTAATTAAAGCTATTAATCCTGAACTAGGGTTTGTGGCTGATCCTGAGGAAATTAATGTTGCAACACTTAATTCCTTGATTGAAAAAAATATTATTCCGGTAATTGCACCCATGGGAAAAGACGACAAAGGCCAAGTCTATAATATAAACGCCGATACCGCAGCTGGCACGGTTGCTAATAAGATTAAAGCAGAACGATTACTATTGATGACCGATGTTCCTGGTGTGAATGACAAAAACGGAAAACTAATCTCTAAACTAACTATTGCTGAGGCCGAAGAGCTAATTAAAAACGAAACTATTACAGGTGGCATGATCCCTAAAATTAAAACATGTATCTCTGCTATTAAGGGTGGGGTTAAAGGTGTGGTTATTATTGATGGAAGAAAGCCACATGCGGTTCTTTTTGAACTTTGTTCCAATGAAGGAGCTGGGACATTAATTGTAGAATGATTGAATTAAAAAATATTAGATACTGGGTATTTGATCTAGATAATACCCTGTATCCAAATACTACTAATCTGTTTGCCAAAATAGATGTGTTGATGTGTAAATTTATAGAAACTAATTTGAGCGTTAGCGCAAAAGAAGCATTGGCCATTAAAGACACTTATTTTCATGAACATGGTACTACTTTAAATGGTCTCATGAAAAATCATAAAATTGATGCTGAAGAATTTTTAGAATTTGTGCACGATATTGACTATAGTTTACTAAAAAAAGATGTTGAGCTTGCAAAAGAAATTAAAAAATTACCTGGAGAAAAAATTATCTTCACCAACGGAACTAAAAAACATGCTCAAAAGGTAACGGAACAACTTGGAATAGAAAGCAATTT
>Ga0129333_10005178_pt1 | contig 12216 bp, 15 predicted proteins | sample CPB6_08_DNA_FD_94474 | JGI IMG/M metagenome (GOLD analysis project Ga0129333, IMG submission 94474) | Freshwater to marine salinity gradient microbial communities from Chesapeake Bay, USA - CPBay_Sum_0.6_0.8_DNA | ecosystem: Environmental > Aquatic > Marine > Coastal | place: USA: Chesapeake... | reverse complement strand
TATATATTAAGGTCAATATCTCTTTACAAGACAATATAGGTAACTATGGGATGATGGGTATCACGTCGGACGCTACGGGCGTTACCCAGCAGATTGGGCTTTGCTATAACCCGATTATTAACCGGTTCCAATTACGGAGAGGAACGACCTCGATTGCGACAGGAACTTGGGATGTAAATCTTACCGGATTCTTTACCTTGCAGATTGAAGTTAAGGTAGACAACTCGACTGGAGTATTCAAAGTCTACGTTGATGGAAACACCACCCCAGACATTTCGTTCACCGGAGATACTCAGAATCAGAGTTCTGCGAGCGTATGGGGGGTATCTTTCGGAAATGACGGCTCGAATGCAAACTGCGCACCTTACATCCATGACCCTATTGTCTTCAACTCAGACGGAACGAAAAATAATGCGTTAGTTCCTATTAACTTCACTGGTAACTACATTACGATCGCCTCGGATGGCGCTTCAACCTGGACAAAATCTACAGGTGAGACCGCGTATACGCTACTCGATGAGTTGGAGGGGGAGCCAAACGATACGGACTACGTCTATACGTCAACCTTGAATGCAAGGAATATTGTTGGAGTGTCATCCATTCCTTCGAATGTTGGCACCGTGGGTGCGGTGCAGCTAAATAGCAGAATGTTGCGTACCGAAACCGGCGGTATAGGTATTACTCCCTCGCTCAAGGTGGGGGCCTCAGAAAAGGCAGGAACACCTGTGTTCCTGTCGCTGACTGCACGGCACTACGTAAACATCTTCGAATATAAAACTGGGACCACACCCATAGATGCCGCAGACTTGTCCAGTGTGGAGTTAGTTCACGAGGTCACCACAATCAACTAACATATGTCGACTAAACTCTATTTACATAGTTCAACCGCGGTAATTACCGGGACGCTACCCTCCGGAGAGCAGGATTCCGCTACCCCGAACTGGTCAGCGACTGGCGCTAGTACCTTACGCGAAATGACCAAAGTAAAGGGGGAGGGGGTGACGTCGCATTCGGGCACCGCGCTTGCTAATACTTCCCCTCAGCTCGGGTTTTTGGGCATGTGGGCGAGCCCGCCGATCTCTGGAAACCAAACCATCGGAGGCGGAGCAGAAACCTTAGTCGTCAATGTCGCCGATAGCGAAAGTAACCTCGCCTCGAATTTCTATGTTAACAGAGCACATGCTTACATATGGCGCCCATCTACGGGGGCCTTGGTGGGAGATTTATGCACCACGGCTACGACGCCTACTGGCTCTCCCACTGAAGGTACCGGCAGTTCAGCTACGGTAACCATATTTACGGTTGCCTTAAGTTCCGTATCAGCCCTTGACGGTGATATCATCGTCGTAGAGCTGTTTTCGCAGTTTACGCAATCAGCTGCTGCCGGATATACGGATAAGATCTACTATGACGGTGCAACTGAGAATCTCGTCGAAAATTCCGCTTCAACCGACCACGCGGCCTTTGTAGAATTCAGCCAGACCATCACCCTGGCAACCGCTACACCTGCTAGGCTGACGAATGTTACTGCAAATGTGTGGTATGAAGATACTTCATCAAAGACCGCGAGGCTGACTAACGAAACGGCGGTGGTATGGGCGACCAGTACGGTGATCCCTGTTGCGCATATAACAAATATGACTGCAATTCTATGGTACGAAGCCACTAACACTAGCGTAAGGCTATCTTCCTTGCGCGCGGAAGTAATGACCAGTAGTGACGATCTCACTAAACGCCCACGGACATTTGTAAGCACCTGATAAAGTGCTATCATATCCATATACCTAGATCACGGAGGATCTTATGTTTATTCTAAAATTTCTCATGGCCCGCTTCTGGGAGCCTTCAACTTGGGGTGGCTTGGCGCTAATGAATCAAGCCTTTGGTTGGTACCCACTGACTCCGGAGCAAATGACAGCAATCGGAACCTTCGGCATGGCGCTTGTCGCCGCTCCGGATGGGTCAATCGATAAGCTGAAGACTCGCTTGTCCCAGATGGGAAAATAATTCCTTAAAACCCCTTACTCACAAGGATGTGAATCATGGCTGTAACATACACTACTGCTGTTAAAAATGCCCGGATGGACGCCGTCGCTGCACAAATCGATGCAGGCGCAGGCGCCGGGAAACTAGAGATCGGGACCTCTGCAATGGGCTCGGTCCTCGCGACGTTCACCTTGAACGACCCGTGTGCTGCTGCTGCAGCTTCAGGCATCTTAACCCTGAGTGGGTTCCCGAAAACCGTGGCTGCAGGAAATACCGGTACCGCCGCGGCGGCACGCATCAGGGATAGCAACAACACTGATATCATCACTGGCTTGACGGTCGGCGTATCAGCGTCCGATATTATCTTGGATAACGTCTCGATCAATAGCGGGCAGAACGTCACAATCAATGCCTCTCCGACGATCACTCACGCCTAAATGCGTAACGGGTTAGCGTTTACTCTCTTCAAGACCTGACGTGGTGGTTTATGAACATCACTCAGGTCTGCACTCCCCTATTTAGTAGTGCAAAGACGGTATCGCTAACCATACCTTGGCTTTTTGTATGCGTTGGTCGGGAGCGTAGACATGGCCAATAACTGTTCTGGTAATGCGGCAGACCATTGCTGCTGGTTTGACGGGCAGGTTTGCACATTTCTTGAAGAAAACACGGTTCCAGGAAGGCGCTGGGCTTGTGGCTTGCTTAGAGTAACCGGGTCTTGGGAGTCTGCCATGGGCTCTCAGGAATTTACTCAAGTCGTTTTACCTAAAGCCATCGCAGCAGGCCTGGACGATACATATACGTGCGCGGATTGGCCTCCTGCTGGTGGAGAGTGCGCAACATGCGGAGCTAAAGGGTAATGGCCACTTTTAGCAACTACGCGATCGGGAATAGTACTTCCCTAACAAACTTTGCTGTGACCGGGGCAGAGCCCGTCCTGGAAGTCGTCGGCAGCGCGAATGACGCTACATATATAGCGGATACCACAAACTCGTCACATATTGCTACCGCACTATTCGAGCTGGCAGATATGCCGGCCGATTTCGGTCAGATGACTGCCCTTACCTTCAAGGTAAGATACGTTTCTGCAAACTTCACAAACAATAGCTGGGGCAACTTCACCGCCCAGGTATTCAAGTCAGACGGGACTACCGCACTAACTGATGCCTATACGATCATCAGTGGTACGGCGACAAAGAACGTCACGATCACTACTACTTCAGCCTTATCATTTACGATAAATGCTACCGGGCTGGCGGCTACACAGGCCGACTGGAACGGAGCCTTAATAAAGTTCTCCCTTGAAGTTGCCAGGACAAAGGGCGGCGATGCCACCATGTATGTCAGGCTTACCGCAGGTGAGTTGACCACAGGCACCTACGATATTGCTTCAATTACAGGTTCTTTCGCTGCGACAGAAACAGGGGCTTCGACATTCGCCGCATCTGGGGCGGTGAAACTTTCCGGAAACTTTGCTGCTACAGAAACAGGTGCTGACACCCTGGCAGCGGTTGCGAAGGCTATCGCCACGGGATCTTTGTCAGCGACTGAAACTGGCTCGGACACGCTGGCCGCTGCCGGCTCAGTCACGGATGTGGTAATCACTGGCAGCTTTGCGGCTACGGAAACGGGTTCCGACACGCTGGCCGCTGCTGGTGCGGTAGCTGTTTCCGGAAGCCTATCGGTTACGGAAACAGGTTCAGACACCCTGGCGGCTACCGGCGCAGCAGTTATTACAGCAAGCCTATCGGTTACGGAAACAGGTTCAGACACCCTGGCGGCTACCGGCGCAGCAGTTATTACAGCAAGCCTATCGGCTACGGAAACAGGATTTGACACTCTGGCCGCTGCCGGTACAGCTCCGATATCAGGAAGCCTAGCGGCCACAGAGCCGACACCTGACACCTTAGCAGCAAGCGGAGTCCTAGAGCCTTGGGGGGTATACGGTTCTCTGGCGGCTACCGAAACAGGAAACGATAACTTTGCTGCGACCAGCTCCGTAGGGATCAGCGGTAGCGTAGGCTCAAGTGAGCCTGTCCCTGGATTTAGCCCCGGCCTGAAGATCGCCATTATTCATGCGAAATACTCGAAAGGGTTGCGCATGATTTTGGAACGAGGCATCGACCTCTTTTCCGCGGATGCTGATCTCCTGGTTACAGCCACAGTCTCCTTGTCTGAGTCGGGGACTGACGTTTTCCATGCAGTCAGTACGAATACAGCCCACGCCACAGTAGCCCTTATTGAGTCGGGGGCGGATACGCTTGCCGTCTCTGGTACCGTTAAAATCTCAGGAAGCATGGCGGCTACGGAAACTGGAGCCGACATATTCCAAGCGTCTAGCGGCGGCACGACCGGTACGGTCGCCGCGGTTGAAACAGGCTCAGATACTGCCTCGGCAGCAGGCGCGGTCCGCGTATCTGGATCTTTGGACGGCGCTGAGACAGGTCTTGATACTTTCGCAGCCTCTTCGGCGACCCAAAGTACGGGAACGCTGCAAGCTCAAGAAACGGGGGCAGACAGTGGCGCGATCTCAGGCGCTGTCGAGGTATCTGGAAGCCTAGCAGGAACGGACGCCGAAGACACTGCAGCATTTGTCGGTACAACCCTGGTTACAGCCACCATGGCTGCGCAGGAGCTGACTTCTGATGTAACTGGAGTAAGCGGTACGGTCATCGTCAGCGGCGCCCTGGCGGCGTCTGAGACGGGTTCTGATACGGCTACCATACAAGGCAGCGTTAGCTGGCCGAATCGTTACGCAACTCTGGCTGCCCAGGAAATCGGCAGCGATTCCGCTTCGGCGGCAGGTGCCGTGGATGTCTCAGGCTATGTCGTAGCTGTCGAAGCGCCAGATACTGCCAACATTACTGGCAAGGTCGCCATCGCTGGTGCACTTTCCGCAACAGAAGTGGGCGCGGATACCTCAAACATCCTTGTCAAGCTCATTGTATCGGGCGCGCTTTCCGTCGCAGAAGCAGGGGAAGATACTGCTCACCTCGAGGGTAGCGTCCCAGTGCATGCTATCCTGGCCGCTATGGAAGCAGGCGCAGATATCGCAGCCATGCAAGGCCTTGTCTCCATCGCAGGGGAGATGTCGACGGTAGAACTGTTTGCCGATATACTGAGTGTATTCGGAGCCGTGGGCATTATAGGAAGTCTTGATGCTAACGAGTTCGGTCCCGATAAATTTAGCTACAGGCTGAAGCTCAAGGGGAATAAACACACTATGCAAGTGTTCGGCCCTCGCCGGGATTTAAAGACCTTACCGAAGTCTGAGGAATTGGTCTCGGCCGCCACCCAGCAAGGATTGAGGACGCTGCCGAAGACGCAGGACATTGCGACGACAACCACGACGAGAGGACTGAAACGTGCTTGAATTTGACATATACCCTGGAAGGGAAAACAAGGTAGATTTGGTTCTCTATGAGAATGGCGCTCCGATTCCAAACCATACGGCGATCACCCGGGCGGTGATTTATATGGGCTCGACCAAGTTCGACAGCGAGGACGTCCCCTCGTTAATTGACTTAACCAACACTGATCGCATTGTCTTCGATCCTGCGTCAGCCAATCCGGCACTGGTGGATGGCAAGTACAATTGCGAGCTCATCGTTTACGACGCGCTGGACTATGCGAGTGGGTACGTCTGGCCGGTCGAGTTCACGGTTCGGATCCGTCCGGAGCCAGGGCCAACCTAAGGAGTAGCCTGTGATCGGCGACCAGTATTTCGAACAAGTAAGAGCGCTGCTCCTGATGAATGGGGCAGACAACTCGACGACATTTACGGACAGTTCATTGACGCAAGCTGGCGTGGTGACGATCGGCAATACGAAGATCACATCGAACAAGGCAGTTTTTGACGGGACCGGGGACGGTATCCGCATCTGCCTGCCGCATGCCCAGCAGAATTTCGGCACAGATGATTTATGCGTCGACCTGCGGATGACGACGTCCCAGAACACCCAATACGCAACCCTGGCAGGAAATACCTATGCCGATTTCGACACGGGGATGTGGACCTTAATCGTGAATACTGTGGCCAGCAATGGGCTTGTCGCTTTCTATGTAGCCGCTTATAGCACGAGCAGCCCGCTTCTGGTCAGTACGACTGCAGTCAATAATGGTGTGGAACACCATATTGCGATAACCCGCAGCGGAGACAACTGGGAGCTCAGCGTCGACGGCGCATCTGAAGATACCGCCGTGTGGGCAGGCAATCCTGATACTGGAATTCACGCCGACATTATCCTGGGATACGATGGCTTTTATGGTCGCGGATTCAATGGCAGTATCGCTTGCTTCCGGGTCGCCAGAGTATCGAGGTTTACGACCCCGTTTACAGCCCCAACAAAGGCCCAGTTTTATACCTATGCCGGCCAATTCACTGGCCCGATTGAGGAAGAGACTGTGTTTGACAAGTGGAGATTGGAGGCCAAACGCTGCACGGACGGCTTTTTAGCCGGGATGACGGTAACAGCTACAGGAAGCTACTCGATCGATAGCACGACGCTAGAGTTGTGCAATATCACCATGGCCCCGCATTTTGACTATGAGTGGGACGGACGGGCCGCCAGTGTTAACGATATTTGTTGCCCAAGCGATCCAGAGCACACTCCGTACCTGTTCATCTGCACCGTGGGCGGGGCAACGGGAGGATCGGAACCGACCTGGAGCTTGGTGGGAAACACGACGGACGGCAGCGCCACCTGGGTTGTCCTGGGATCGATAATTGATCCGGTTTCGATAGGACCTAAACGTGCCTCATAGGCAAGGAGAAGTCATGCGTAAATTACTTATCCTCTTGGTAACCATAATGGTTACGGGATGTTCCAAGACTTTCATCATCGACAGCACTCCGGCCGGAGCTCAAGCATATATCGCCGGGGAGTATTTAGGCTATACGCCGACGGCTTATAAGGCGGACTGCACAACCTTTGGAGAAACCCCGCAAGTAAGCCTGCACAAGCCGGGATATTTCCAGTCGTTAACAACTCTGCCTTACGAGGTTTCGTATCTGAATATCGCCCTTGATGCGATCTTCTTCTGGCCGATGCTGTTCGTTAATGCAGAATGCCCGAAAGACTATTACAACATCAAGTTGAGAAGTTACGTGGACGAGATCGCTGGCAGGCCTTAGTGAATACTTTTGAAATAATCTGTCGGGATCGGGGACCGTTACCCGCACTTTGAATCGCCACAGTTCAGGCAAGTCGCGCAGCCGTCCATCACGACGACTGATACCGCCTGACATTTAGGGCACAAGGTGGATTGTGGAGGGAATTCCATATCAGCGATTTGCGACTTCTTTTCCTCGATAAACTTCAACGTATCCTCGGACAGTTGTTCCACATGGAACAATCCGATCTTGGTCAGGTGCTTTTCGATCACATAGCCGATCTCCGCCACGACCGATGGGATATATACGCCCTTTCGGTAATAGCCGCCGCGGGGATCGAACACAGCCTTCATCTCCTCGATGACAAACTTGACATCGCCGCCTTTGCGGAAGATTCCGGACACCATGCGCGTGATCGCCACGATCCACTGGAAGCTGTCCATGTTCTTGGAGTTAACGAAGATCTCATATGGATGGCGACTCTCAAGATCGGTGCCAGCATCAAGGACGAAATCGTTGATTGTGATATACAAGGCCTCCTCATACTGAGGCACCTTAACCTTGTATGTTGTCCCACTTAGCGCATCAGGCCGAACAATGCCTTCATGCATCCGGGAGCGGGCCGGCGCGGTGGGCTCTGCCGGAGAGGGCTCGGCGCCGGGTACGACGACCCGGTACCCGACAATCTTCTTATCGATCTTGTGAACCATAGTTATCCTCAGGTGATACGCCCCTACGATATGGGGCAGGCTTAGCAACAGCCTCGGCTGCCTGCTGCTGCTGCTTGGCGACAATAGACTTAGCTACGCCGACTACAACTCCGGCAAGCAGCACAAAGAAAATGAATAAACTGGTAGGCAAAGTGATAATCCACCAAGGCTGCTGGACAAGATCGTAGATCTTAAGGAGTATCCAGCTTACTTGGAAGGCTATAAAGGTCTGACTGAAAAATTGGCGCATAGGGCTCCTCCGATGTTAATGTAAAATTGTGCCTATTACGGAATATGTGAATCTGTCCGATCACCATTCCGGCCGTCAATAGTAGTCTAAATGGCGATGAATTGCTCAGCTCGACGACCAAATTACCCTCCCAGCCTCCACGAATAAAGACGGAAACGGCTTGCTGCAGGCCGACTTGAGCATGCTTCGAGCACAGACTGAATATCCCAGTGTATCCGAAAGGCATAACAACCCTTTCAGCGAGTTTTCCTTTGATAAAGTCCCCGGACTTCAGTTCTACAGCATTGAGGTCTTTAGCGATATCAACAGTCCGAAACAAGGAATCCTCGAAATCTTTAAAGTCATCGCTTCTCGCAGAAGGGACTTTATCTAATTCAACTCGATAGTTACCCAGAGCAAGCTTGACTTCTGGGTGCAATGTGACGTCGATCGAATCCCATCCCACGCGTTCCATAGGCACGTCAGGAAGTATCATTCGACTGAGATCTTTTAAGGCGGCGCCGGCAATGATCATGGTTCCACCTTATCCCTGACATGCAGGATTCTATCGTCGAACTCTGGGCGTGTACGCATGAACTGCCCCAGGAATAGGATATTGCACAGGGCGTGGTCGATATGTGGAAGCTCAGATTCAGGATCTAGCTCCTCTCCATTACTAAACGCAAGGAGATGGCGCAATCCTGAGTCCAGAACTTCTGTATAGGGAAGCCCTTTCATCCAGTTATCGCGGCCATATTTCTTAGCGCCGAACTCCATGACGCGCGCGACGCCCTTAAGAGCGTCCGGAGCAGATAATAGTAGGCTTAGTTTTACCTTGCCTTGATTAAAGCGGAGCGCCTGTAACGATGTGGTTGTATCAGCCATTGGTAATTTCTCCAGATTCTTGAGATAAAGTCTCGTAGCCATCATTGATCTCCGTGCTTACGCGTTTAAGCTCTGCTAGAGCTTCTTCTACCTTTTCTATATTCCTCCATGCCTTGTCGATAGCCTGCAATTGCTTGATACAGTCAACAACAAGGTAATACGGAGGTACAAACTCTCTCATGGCGCCTTTGAAGAAAATTTTTTTAGAGAGATCAGGGATATGCTCATGCAGCCATTGAACGCTATACTTGATTTCCTCATGTGCCTGATACTTCAGGGCCTCATAAATTGGCTCTGATCCAAATTGTTTAACAAGATCATCAAGGGTTTCTGGTTCTGACATAGGGATTCCTCCTCAGGTTAAGGCGATGGTGTTGTGTGCATTTAACGCATCCGCCTGTCGGTGCGTCACCATGATGACTTGCGACTTCAGCCCGCGAAGCATTCCGGCAACCCTGGCCGAATTGGTTTCCGAGCAGTCCGCGGTAACCTCGTCAAGGAGGACGACGCCTTCCTGTCCGTAGAACAAGTGGGCCAGCCCAAGACGCAGGCATAGGCCGACAATCGTCTTGCGCGCACCGGAGACTTCCTCAACCGGGATCGGCCGGCCAGCTTCGCTGACATAAAATTCTCCGTTCGCTTCCCGGCGAAGGTCGGCGAGGAATCCATCGGTCACCGAACTCAACAAATGGCTAACATATGTGGTCAATGCAAGCCAGGAGTCGTTGGTAAAAGCCGAGCGATTATCTCGCAGATACTTCTGAAGGTCCAGTCTTTTGCTATTAATTTCAGTCAGCCGTTCAACTCTGGACTTCTTGTCGGTCTCAGCGGAGATCTTCCCAGCCAATGCGGTCAACTGGAATCCCAACTGGCTCACACTTTCCTTGATTTCAGAGCGCTGTTTTGCAAGAAGATCGAGTTCTCCGTTCAGCCGATCTACTGTCGACTTGGCCGCCCGCAGCTCGTCATCACTAGGAGCTTTACAGCCTGCATATTGCGTTTGTAAGGCATCTACCCGCGCCTGCTTCCCTTCAATTTCCCGCTCCAGATAGGCAATTTCATTCAGCCAATGCTTATAACTGTCAAGCTCTTGAGCTAACTGATTCAACTCTTTTCGCACTGTCGCCATCTGATCTGACGCCGCTTGTATCGCAAGCTCTGCGTCCTCTTCAGATTCCCAGTTAAATCCGAGAACTGGAGGAGATAATTCCTCTTTAATGCGTTCAGCCAGCAAGTGATCTGATTTCACTTTATCCCATGACTGTACCCCTACTGATACGGAATACTTATCTGTTTCTGCCGTGGCAAGCCGATGGGCCTCAGTGGCTGTTTCCGCATCTTTAAGCGCCGCTTGCCGAGCTAACTCAAGCTGACCCATGTCCGCCTGTTCGAAAGGTCGCTTGCATGTTGGGCAAGTGGCATTCTTCACCGCCAGGGCGGCCTCAGCCGCCTTATTATTCGCTGCGAGTAACAAGTCTTTCTTGATATTGGCATCTGTTTTAAGTTGCTCGTACCTTAAAAGCATACCCGCATAATTCTTTTTACTTTCGACGAAGCCGGAGTCGCGCTTATACTTTTCCGATGCCGCTCTGAACTGCTTGAGAGCTGCATCCTTATTTTGAAAATCGGAAATCGTCTCCGAGAGTTTAGCCTCAAGAGCCACGACTTCCGAAGAGTCAACAGGATTGCGATTCACGCCCCTGACTTTTCTTAAATGTTCGGACGAGCTTTCGATAGCGTCGGCGATCGCCGCGATTTCCCCTCTCAGTTTGCTGCTGGTAAGGGTAGCGGATAGCCCGCGGTCATAGGCTGCCTTGGCCGTATCCAATTCCACGGTAAGGTCTGAGAGCTTGGAGGTGTACAGCTCTAAGTCGCGTTTGCGCGTCTCTAATTCGCGCTCAGCTACAGCATGCTCTTGCTGCAGGGAAGGGATATCGCCCACCTCACCAATGCCGCGCAGCTCGCCTTCGCTAGACTTGATATCCTCTCCAAGCAGTTTGAGGATCTTGTCGACGGTGTCGATATTGGCGATTGTTTCCAGATGCTTCTGCAGCCCCGTGGGGCCGAGTACAAGGAGGTCTTGCACTTTGCCTTGTTCGGCATACAGCAAAGTCTTGAAAACGCGAAAGGGCATGCCGAGACGATCCTCAAAGAACTTTGTGACAGGCCCCTGACCGGTTGCCAGGAACGCGCCTTCCGGAGTAGTGACTTGCGCTTTATTGAGGCTGCGTTCGACAATGACTTCGCCGAGTCCTGGCAGCGTTTCAATCAAGCGCACACTCATGCCTTTCGATTCATCATAGTTGGTGAGGTGATCACTTGCGCCGGCCGCCGACACCCCAAATCGTGCGAAAAGAATCGCCTTCAATATGGTCGACTTGCCAGATCCATTCTCACCTTGGATCGCATTGAGTCCTTCCGTAAAATCCAGTTTGAAGGACTTGTGTTGTTTAAAATTTGTCATTTCAAGGTGCTTTAGCATCATTATCTCCGAAATTAGGTGTGGCCATGGCCAGGGATACCTTGTTCATCTGCGCGGGCGTCGCCGAATAGAGCGACGAGTACAGCTTATGAATTGTCCCGACCTGATATTTGTTCTTCATCAACTGAAAGATGGGGCGCCATTCCAAACCCAGCTCATAGGCTATGCAAGCGTCATTGAGTTTGCTACGCAATTCGAGTGCTTGGTCATGGCTGAGCTTACGCACCATCCGCGACATTTTTTCGTAATAGTTCATATCCGCTGCAGATAATCCTGCCAAACTTTGTCGAGAGGAGTTCCGGCCAGCTGCTCACTGATCTGTTCAGGAATGCTCATGACGCGAATCTCATCATCCTGAGGCTGCTCATATTGCAGTTCCGAACTGATAACCTGGACACTGTTACGCACACACAGCAAATCCTCAGAAAGGCTCCAAAGGTCTGCTACGGCTTTGGCGATGGCGGGCATATCGGCAGGCTTGGCTTGCCCGACCACGTCAATGAATTGGAACGCATCGGGTATGGAAGAAATACTTGGCAACTCTTGCCATGTGATTTGAGTGTATCCCTCGGACTTGTTCCAAATCTTCACAGACTGGACAGACTCGATAATGCCGCCATTGATCGTTAAGTCGTAGCAGAATTTATCCGAGATGTCCGCGAAGCTGGTAGGGTGCGTATTCCCCATGACGATCACCCTGCCATTATGGTCAAGTCTTTGCTGATGCTCGTGACCAATAAAGATATGGCTAAATTTGTCGAGCAACCGCTTGGCATCCTCACGGGAGAGATTGAGATCCGAGTCTTTGGTC
>Ga0129333_10005176_pt1 | contig 12217 bp, 19 predicted proteins | sample CPB6_08_DNA_FD_94474 | JGI IMG/M metagenome (GOLD analysis project Ga0129333, IMG submission 94474) | Freshwater to marine salinity gradient microbial communities from Chesapeake Bay, USA - CPBay_Sum_0.6_0.8_DNA | ecosystem: Environmental > Aquatic > Marine > Coastal | place: USA: Chesapeake... | reverse complement strand
GGGCTTTTCTTCAGCACCGACAGCATCGAGTTGCTAATCCTCGACGTATCAGCGTGGTAACTATCGTTTTCGACTCCCATCTCTCCCTCCAATCCCAAACAAAAACCGCACAAACTCACACAGTACACGCCATCGGTTATCACGCTCTCGCCGATTCATCGCGGCAGCGACCGCATAAACTCGCTCAGGATGCAGACGGAACGCCTGCCCCTCGGTCACCAGCCAATACACCTGCTCACAGGTATCGTGGTTCCAGAGCCAGTACAAACCGCATTGCATCCAACTTGGACGATCGTTCAGTAAGTTGGCTTTCAGGAACTCGCACTCCAGCCAGTAAAAATCGATGTGATCCAGCGAGATCGATCCGGTTCCACCGCACCAGCAACAATCGTCAGCAAGCATGCCGCGACGTTCGCACCAGTGGCAGTCGATCACCTCGACGATGTCATCGATGAAGTGCTCGATGCAGCGATCAATTGCAGCTTGAGTTGTCATGATCGGAGTCCTTTCCGTCTTTGATGGCTGCGTAGACTTCCTCTCGATGGATAGGAATGTCTTTTGGAGCTGTGATGCCAAGCCTCAGCTTGCCGCTGGAAGAAGTGACGACCTGAACAATGATGTCGTCGCCGATGCGAATAGATTCGCCAACGTCGCGTGCTAAAACGAGCATGCGTAAATTCCTTTCGGTGCATCCATTGCCAAAAACTAGGCAGGCACCATTAAGTCCTCGATGTGACTTGTCGCCAAAGAACTGGCTAGAAGTCGTTAGTACTCTCACAACACAGCTCGGTTTCCACGCCTTGCTGTGATGCGGTATTGTTTATCCTATATCGGAAGAACCCGCAAGAACAGTGAGCCTATTTTTCAAAAGATTTTCTTGGCCGCCCTGTTTTCGCTGGTGTTTTTGCAAGTTCCTCAGCGGATTTTTTATCTACAAGCCACGCTCTAGGGCCGACCTTTTCTGCTTTCAGGGAACCTTCACGCGACAAAGCACGAATCCGTGATGTGGAACAACCAATCAAAATTGCAGCTTCGGAGGCAGTCAGCCATTTTTTTTCTAGCATACGAATCATTCCTAGATTATCCTGTATCGGAAGAACAAACGCAAGCGAAAACGCTGGGTGTGGAAACTGACCGCTAACGAACGACCAATAACCCAGCGTTCTCAACGGAGAGGACAGGATTCGAACCTGCGGTAAGGAGTTAACCCTACGCCGAATTAGCAATCCGGTGCTTTTTTGGTCAAAACTCAGCGGATTTTGCTTGCTCGCCGCAATGCGAAACCTATCTTTCGCCAACGCCCATCAACCCGAACGGAACGCCTAAAATGATTCTCAGCGACCTGGTTATCCAGATCGCGAAGGAACGCGATCTAGAGCCCTGCACGATTGCTCAATACCGACGAGCGGTTGAAAAATACGGGCTTTTTCTCGGCAAGATTGCCAATGTGTCCGACCTAAACGAAGACGACGTCAATCGATTTCTTGCACGACTGAAGGAGCAAGGAAAAACGTCGACCACAATTATCAACTACCGGATCGCGTTGACGGTGGTTTGGAACTTTGCCGTTGGACGGGACCTGGCAAAGCCGTTCAACGCTCGCAAACTGCGTCGGCCGAAGCACGAGCAGAAGGTTGTGAAGTCTTGGTCTTTGTCTCAAATTAAGCTTCTGATTGACGCCTGCGAAAAGATTACCGGAAAGCTGCAATGCGGCGTGACCGTCGGCTCATTTCTGCGTGCATGGGTGCGTGTTGGGTACGACACCGGCCTGAGGCCAACGGATCTTCGGATGCTTCGATGGACGGATGTCGACCTGGGAGGCGGTACGCTGTCGATCACGCAGCATAAGACGAAACGTGCTCACACGGCGAGACTTTCAGATGCCGCTTGCGAGTTGCTTGAAAAGATTGAGCAACCGCCTCGAATCTACGTTTTTCCTCTTTCAAAGTCGGGAGTGCGAAGAATTGAGTTGATTCTGTTCAAGACGGCTGCTAGGCTCGGCTTTCGCCGGATGCGTGGGCAAGGACTGGGAGTCCTGAGAAAGAGTCATGCAACGCAGATATATCAGTCCGAAGGTGAATCGGCAGCTGCGGAGTCGCTCGGTCACACTTCTGGCACACGAACAGTTCGCAGGCACTACATCGACAGCTCGGCAATCAAGGCTGGCCGGTTGCCACCGGAACCGCCTGCTGCGTGATGTTGGTTTTGTTTTTTCATTTTTACGCTCGGAGATGATCATGGCTTGGAAAGTTTATTTGCCGACAGGTACGGTCGAAGTCGGGTCCGCTGATCTGAAACGTATGGCGGCCAACGGTGAGATTGAGAAGTCGACGATTGTTGAGTCGACGACGAATAAAGTTCGGACTCAAGCCTCTGGGATTGCTGGATTGGTCTTTAGGGAGCCACCTAAGCAAGAGCCGGAGCCATACGACTTGCCAGCAGTCGAGGTTCCAAATTCGCCTCCGCCGCTGTGGAATCCTCCCGAGGATCGTCGAGCTGCGTTCCAGGACGCTCCGTGGGCTACGAGCCAAAAAGCGGCCACAAAGCCTAAAAAGACGTTTTTCATGGATTACAACTTTGACTTCCTAATTACTCCGTCGCTGCTGTCTATGCTTTGGATTTTGTGGTTGGCTCTGGGTGCTTTGTCGGTTGTCTTATCGGCATTTTTAACGAACGCTCAAACTGGAGGACAGATTCCAGCAATCGTAGGAGCAGTTCTTGTATCGCTGATGGGTTTTGTGTTTTCGACAATCGTTGTTCGTGTAGCACTCGAAACAATTATCGTTATCTTCAAAATCTGCGAGTATCTGAAGCGTCTGGACGAGAAGTCGTAGTCGGTTCAGGAAACACCAAAAGGAGAAACCATGAGCAACGGACAGTGCGTGACTTGCAAACACTGGGGAAACGCAAAGGACGAAGGAAAGTTATTCCGTGAGTGCCAGCGGATTTTGCACGATGTGGTTCAGGCGTCGGACTGCGATCAGTTTAGTAGAGATCCTGAAAACGTCTTAGAAGAGACCGCCGTCGTGATCGATGGTAGCGGATATTTTGCAAAACTGCGATCAAAGGCTGATTTTGGTTGCGTCATGCACGAGGCTAAGTCCTAACGCTCGAGCCTGTAGCCGATTCGGTGCAACGCCCTAGCAATATCCGTGGCGGTTTCCTCGATGGCGGATTCATCGAGATCCCAGTGGCATGCGTGGAGCATCTCGTGAATAAGCGTGTCGAGCTCCACCTCGCCGCGGAGCGTGCTGCGGACGGTGATGGTTTTGGTGGCAGGATCGCAAAGGCCATCGTTGCCTGGGCCTGGGTTGCCTCGATGGAGCGTCCAATATCTGCCTCTGAGTCGCATCCGCATTATGCACCTCTTAGACGCAAAGCTTCCGTAAGTTTTTTGATGTCGTCGGTCGATGCGTATTGAGTAAGGATCTCAATTGCGAAACTAACCTTGTCTGGAATCCTTTGCCCCTTTGGTTGCCTAGTAGACCACAACTCAAGATTTTCGATTCGATTGTCGGCACGGTCGCCATTCAAATGGTGAACGGTTTCATGTTTATCCAATGGTCTATTAAGATAATTCTCCATTACCACCAAATGCTCATAAACATAGCCTCTTTTATTGGCGCGATTGTGTTCAGGTTTAAGCAATCGCACATAACCGTCGTCAATTGACTTGCCACCTTTCCAATTGTATCGTCTGTCGCCACGTCGATTTCTGGCCTGGTCCGCAGCAAAGCAACCGCAACTACTAGTCCATCCTGTTTGAAGTTTATTCGCAGTGGTTTTGGTTTCTCCACCGCATTCACATTTGCAACGCCACCTCCAGGCGTTATTTACACGAACTTTTTCGACAACTGTTAGGCGTCCAAACTTCTGCCCGAGGATCATGCTATCTGGAGTTGGCTTCGATTTCTTACGCAGTTCTAACTTCACCATTTTTTGCAATCCTCATATTTCTGACGTTAAATGTCTTGTCTTTGGATATTTCCACGAAAGCAAATCCGTGATTCCAACGGTTTATTTTCGCGTACTCTGGCACTAAATTACAAAGACAACCAGTGGACCATATAAATTGTTCCGAGTGCCACATGTCTGTGTCTGCGTGGGATGAAGTCTGATGAGAGTGACCGACCAGGACGGTGTGATGCGTTCGCAGGAAAGCTCCGCGAGCTGGGTTGACCGGCGAGAAGATCGATTTGCCTAGCTCATGGCCGTGGAGCACTGGGAGCTTGCCTAGCATGATCGGACGCTGGTCACCGATCACCTCGATGCCGAACTGTTTGGCTTTGACTAGTTCATCGATGCGGACGTTGGCAAGGTCGTAGATCTCAGGTGCTCGGTTCCAGATGAAGTGGTCCCAGCGTTCTTCGTGATTGCCTAGTTTGTAAACGATGCGTGCTTTTGGAAACTGGTGCCTGAGCCATTCTAGGCCAGAGATTACCGCCTTGAGTTCCTCGCTAAATCGTCGGTGATGCGGATCGCGTTGGTGGCGAGAGACCTGGTAGAAGTCGGCGAAGTCTCCGTTGATCAATAGGCAGTCTGGTGATTGCTTCTTCAACTCCTTTACCGCAGCTGCGAAAGCGATCTCGTCATGGTATGGAATGTGGACGTCGCTGAGGATTGCGACACGCTTAGCGTCGATTTCGACCGACTCCCATGCGGTTGAGAGGCTCGGCGGCATAGATGGCACAGTCCCTGCAACGCCCTTTTTTCGTGGTTGCGTCGCCGTTTTGCTTTTGCGTTTGCCGAGTGCACCTCGGATCGCTCGAATCATGCTGCGAGCATTCTCTACGGTTGCAAAGCTATTGGGTCGTTCGGCTTTGGCTCGTTTGGCGAGGCCAAGATTCGGAGCGTCTGGAAACTTGCGGCAGAGTTCCTCCAAATAGAGGCGAGCGGAAGTGTAAGGTAACCCTGTTTTATTTCCTGGTTTCTTTTTCGCCATCTCAGTTCGTCCGTGTTTAGGTGAGGATTCGTTTCGCCGTTTCTAGCTTGTCTTTGCAAGTCGCTAGGTGAATGATGTGTGCGTCGTCGATTCCGTCCCAGAAGTTCGAAAAGTAGAACTGCCAGTTGAACCGCGAGTCGAGTAGCTGGTAACCGTGCTTGATCGCCTGTTGCTCGACAACGATCTGTTCTGCGCAATGACTGGTTGGGATGTTTTCTGGTGGTTCCGTCCAGACTGATGCGGCTGATTTGCGTGTATAAACCACACCTGAATTGAGGCACAGATCGCTGTCGTCGTAATCCATGCCTATGGCTTCGCAGACATCTCTGCGTTCCGATCGCAACCAATCTAGGCTATTGAGATATGGTGCATCGTCGTGGATTAACACATCGCACGATTGTCCAAAGAGCGACGAACACGATTGCTTGATGATGCAATCCGCATCGACGAACAGCACCTCTTCGTACTGCTTGACAAAATGCCGTGTGCGAAACTTCTCAATCCCCCACCAGTTTTGCGTCGCGTTTGTCAGTTGGATAAAGTCGGCTCGACAGCGGTCTGCGTATGCTTTGATCGTTGGTCCGGTTATCTCAAGAAGATCGAGAAACTCGCGGCCAGTGGCAACAGTGACGACAGCCTTGGTTTTACCGGACCAAGGTCTAACGTTTCGCCAAAGTGTGAGTGCTTGGCCGAGCGTCAGTTCTGGTTTTCCTAGCTTTTTGTTGACTGCGTTGTGGATTCGTACTGTCCAATGAAAGAACGCCATTGGACTGGCAAAATCTGGCGGGTCGATTTCTTTGAATTTCTCGTAACCTTCGCGGCATTTGCATTCGTAGTTAGGTATCCGAGATTCCCAATCTGCAAGTCTGACTGGATCGTTTTGCATCGTGTGCAGTTCGTTCCAATGCACCAAAAAAACGCGAGACGAATCCACGTTCGTGCCAATCGGCCTGCCATTCAAAAAGACAGCATCGGTACTTATATGATTGTGAACGTCCAATCTCCACCGTCGACGTTAAAGTTAAGGGTTGTTGTTGTGCACGATCCGCAAGATTCACAACCTGGAACGATGGTGATTACCGCATCAGGATCTGCAGTACACTTTAGATTTGTCTTGCAAGTTGAACTTGCAGTCGGCCAATCGACACAGCACTGTTCCTGTATTTTTGATGTGGACAGGTTGAAGTTTATAACGCCTGCCGTTTTGAGAGTTGTGTATAAACGAGAGCGAGTGATATCGATAGTCGTCGTGGTTCCGTTAGTAATACTTCCCCAAGTTCCTGGATAGCCGGTGTCGTAGTCCTCTGGAAAATCATCAAGCGACGTGCAATCTGTATCCGATGGTTCCGAGCATGACGTGTTGGTGCATTGCGTCCAAAGAGCACTTTGCACCGTTGTTGTGATGTTCATTGTTGCGGTGACTAGATACCGGCATGCATTTGCGTCGCCAGGAGCCGTGCTGCATGTTGGACTAGGTGCTTTGCATCGAAAAACATGCAAAACGAAAGAGTTAAGCACGGACTTGATTCGATAAAATCTAGCTCTTCGGCAGCACCAGTCTTTAGTTCCGGAGCAGGTATTGAGGTTACACTCTTCAGTCATACCGCGTTGCCAAGCCGTATAGTAAGTATCGCCTCCGTACAAAAACGATCCTATGTCAAACTTTTTGGTGCAAGGATGGTTATGCGTATCGTCTGGACATGGGTATGGATCTTTGCTTGTCAGCGGTTGATCGGTGTACAAGCTTGCGAAGTCCACCAAGAGATCGTGGCTTACATTGCTGACAACCGGAGGCAATTCAGCGATCTCAGCAGTTCCACAATTGCAGCAGGTGCAGCATCCAAAGCATCCCATTAGCTACACACCTCCACCGCTATCCATTTGTCTCCTACTCTAAAGCAAATAACGTAGGCACCGCTAGAAATTGCGGCTCCGGTGTTTAACACCGTCGTTCCAGATGCACCGCCTCCAATTTGATCAAGCGTTAGAGTAGAAACAACATAGCTTCCATCGATCTTTTTCCACTGAACGCTTCCACTTCCAAGAGTTGTTCCAGACCTAGCGGTGACAGTACTCGTTGTGACTCCGAGCCTGACGTCAAAGCCAAGATTCTGAACATTTGCACCAGACGCACCAGATGATCCCTGTTTGCCAATGGTGCGAAGCAACTCGGTAGAGTCGGCTTTGTTGAAGGCGTACATTGTTTCGGATTCGTCGGCCATCGCTAACTCCTAATGAAATCCGAAAACTCGATTTCTCTTTTGATTCTAAACGTTAGCTCTGCTGGAGGATCTCCAGCAGCGACTTGATTTCCGGAACCGTCAAGGTTGCCGATGATTGGCGTTAATCCGTCTAAATCAAAACACCTTCGGCCAAACTGGTTTGTCGGCCCAACGTCCAGCATCTTCACATCGTACGTGTCTGGATCGTAGGTGCACTTGTAGGAAACTCGCCATGCTTGGAATCCACCAAAGTATCCTAGCTCCGCACCTGACAACTCCAGCAGCAATGTTCGAGCGGATCGTCCAGCAAAAGTTGTCTTGTTGACGCAGTCGTTGCGATCCATCAGTGTTTTTAAGTCTTGAGCTGGATCCTCAAACTGCACGAATGAAAATTGTGCGAGCGATTTCGTTTCGGTAAGCGGTGTTTCAAAAGCCGTTCCGGCACTGTTGGCTATTTTCTGAGGCGTTGGTGTGGTCCGGTCTTCTGTAATGACCTTTTCTTTGGTTGTGAACGAATCGACCTTAAAAACCGGAACCCAGCTTGTCGGATTGTCGCTGGGGTTATTGGGATCTTGTTTCTGGTCTTCTTTGTTGCTTTCAAACTCGCACACTACGTCCCAGTAGAGCGGATTGACCTCCGATCGAGTGCAGGACTTCGACGTGCAGACGAGTTGGTACGGGCCGTACAGCAAGCCGACAATTGGTAGACCTGGAGTTTGGAGAAGCACCTCTTCGCGGGTAACTGACTTTGAGTCGGTAACGACTAAGAACGTGACGCTGGAAGTAAACACCAGCGTGTTGTTTGATCCCTGCTTGACCGATCCAGAGCCGCTACGTTTCTCGCCGACAATTTCGCTGGGCATGTTAGTTCCTTCCTGCCATCGCCAAGCGTGGTGCGTTGGTGTTCTGTTCCGCGATCTTTCGAAGTTCCTTCAATTGATCTTCTGCCAACTTCTTGGCCTCGGCAGCTTGCTTCGATTTCTCGTTTTGCTGTGCGATGAACTTGTAGGCTTCTACTGAGCCGGCTCGTAGAGCAGGTGCTATAGTGGATGCTAGTCCGCCAGATGCGTTTTGCACGAACCCTGCGGCAAGGCTGACGCCTGCTTGGTTCATTAACGTGTCGTCGATGAATCCTCCCTGGCGAAGCTGCAGTAGCTTTTCAAATTCGCCACGCATGCGATCCTGAGGATTGAACTGGTTGAAGAGCCGGTCGGCTTCGCGTTGGGAGTCCTTGAATGCTCGTTGGGATTCTTCAGCAGCACGCTTTGCTTCCTCTCTATAAGTCCTGAACCTTTCCTCAACTTGCCTATCCGCTTCCTGGTATGAACGAACAGTCATGGCAGCGTTTAATAAAATACCTGCTTGCTCCTCAGTCATTCCGTTTCTTATATTTCTCTCGTAATCAAGCTCCTCGCGTTTCTTACCATTCGCCGCCATTTCGTACTCATCTTGAAGCCTTTGTTTTTCCTTGAGGAAGTCAAGTTGAGCCTTTTGGTCGTTTACAGACTGTGCTTGGTTGAAGTCCGTGCCTTCACGCATCGATTTGAGTCGCTCGGCTTCACGATTGCCAAGGATCAATTGGTCAAGCTGGTAAGCAAGATCCTCACCTTGTTGTGCGTATTGCTGCGAAAGCTTGATTTGCTTGGTGAGTTGCTCATCAACCTGCTTGCTCATCACGTCTCTAGTTTGCACCTGCTTTTCGAGAAGTTCTTGATTTCTGGTTTCCTGGCTAGCGTTGGCAAGAGAACTAAATAAACCATGCGACATGAAATCGGTAATCGTAATCATCGCTGCGGTGATATTTGGACCAGCAATTTGAGCTGACGCGTCAACCATCTTGTCCGCCATCAATGCAGCTTTTTCCATAGCAGATGTTGCTATGTCTATTCCAAAGATCCAGCTTGTAATTTCTTCTTTTGCAATCTTTCCAAGAGATGTTCCGGCAGTTCGCTGAAGATTTTGAAAGCTTGTCTCCAGCTTTGCGAGATTTCCCATGAGCGTCTTGCTCATCATTTCATTCATTTGGTAGAAGCGACCACCTTCAGCGGTTGCACGCTTCAAGGACTCGGCGACCATCTGAGCGGAGATGCCACCCTCCTCCATCCTCTTCCGTAACTCGATCATCGAAATGCCAGTGTCCTCGCTGATCTGCTGAAGTGGATTGAATCCAGCATTGACCATTTGAAGAACTTCTTGGCCCATCAGCCTTCCGTTGGCTGTTATCTGGCCCATTGCCAACGCGAGCGACTGGAATCGCTCGTCATTGCCCATACTAATTTCGGATAATTGCTTCAATGTTGGCACCAATGTCCGTACGCTCATGCCATATCCAAGCAATGTTTTTCCTGCACGCTCAAAGGCAGCTGCGGCAAGCGGACTGGCCTTGTCCAGTTCGCGGAACTCCACCATTAAAGCACCGGCGATAGATTTTGATCCAGTAAGAACACTGAACGCAGCTTTTGACGCTTCAAACTCTGCTGCAAGCTGTATTGACTGCTTAAATGCATTTGCCGCAGCAGATACCGAGGCAAATCCAGCAACCATGCCCATCAGTTGGCTAATGTTTTGCTTTATAAAATTATTAAACATTGCTCCCGTGCTGTTCACTTGCTGAATGTCTGTATCCAGCTTTTTAATCGCACGAGAGTGGGTTTCCTCATTGATGGCACCCATTGCTAGAAGATCGTTGTATTCTTTTAACTTGGCAATGCGAGCTTCTTCTGAACTACGCACAGAATCCGTCAACTGGCGTCCACGTTGCATCAACGCTTCACGTTGCTTGAGAATCTGAGCCTCAAAAGCTAGTTGGTCTGCAAGTTCTTTTTCTTGCTTTTCGAGTGCGTCGGCAGCGGCGGCAGCACGTTGCATTGCTGGCGTGACAACGCCAAACTTCGCGGCGAGATGCTCTTGAGCCTGTGCCATTTGCTCTTCGCTCAGGCCAGCTTGCTTCATGGCTCGTTCAAGCAGTTGCATCTGCTTCTCAAACTTGCCAGTCGGGCCTTCTAAGTCGGTCATGATCCGACCGATAGACCGAAGCTCGTTAGATGCAAATTGACCGGACGCCTTTAGCTCCGTAATGTCCATGCCGATCTTGAGGCTAGCTGCGTTGATCGTTCCGGCCATTCTTCGCTTTCTCCAGTCCTAGAGACTTCAACATTCCGCCAAACGCTTTTTGGTTGTCGCTGCTGCTCGACGGCAACGCGATTTCGACTCGCTTCTTTGGCCGCTTCCACCGCGGTGGCATGTAGTCCTCGATGTCAGGTGGACTCTTTCCAGCCTGGCAGTAGGTGCCAAATGCCGCCTGGTGTGCGATCATGGCCGACTGTGCCCAACGCTCGCCGATTGGCTCGATCTGGTCAAACGCCTCCCAGAAGTCCAAGGCACCTTTTGGAAGAGTTTTTAGCCAGCCTCGCACGTCGACGATGCCCCACTCCAACGCCAGCCGACCGGCGAGCATCAACCGTCGGCTTCGTCGGAGTTTTTTACGAGCCCTTTGACCTCGCCAGGATCGTACCGATTGAGCTTTTGACACTCTTCGAAGAGCACTCCAGCAAGCGATCGAGGCATCGCCTTCAGTTGCGACTCGTCGTCGACAATTCGATTTCCTTCGTCATCGACAAGCATGAGTGCGATCATGGCTCGGCGTGCTCGGCTGAAATCGAATTTGCCAGCTTTGTCCTGGAGCATCAGCTCGTACTGCGTTCCAGCATCCTCCGTCATCTCTCGGAGTCGGTAGTTGCGTCCATCGACGCAAACAACCGATTCTTTGAGTGGTGCTGCTAGTGACGCGAAAAACTCGTCCTTATTCATCGTCCTCGTCCGATTCGTCTTGGAGTTGTGCTTGGATCGCCTCAATGACGCTCTTTAAGTGTGTCTGAGGCGGCAAAACCTGCGATTTCTCATCGCAGAAAATCCTGCGTTGATCAGCACACGCTTTCACGACTTCGTCGCTGCGATGCCAAGGAAAGTTTGCCAACGGCAGAATCTCGGAATCAACAGCGTGAGGCAAATAGCCGATGAGAACGCCATTGTCGAGGATCTGCCATTGAGTGATTTCAATCTCCTCGCCTTGGAGATTGATTGCCAGATGCTTTTGCAAAGTAATCATTGGTTATTACGCCACTGTGAAGGAAGGAGCAGTTGCACCATCGAAGACGATGGTGTATTCGCCTTCCATGATCTTGCCTTGCTCGCAGGATGGAAACTTGACCGACTTGACGAAAACAGTTCCCTGGAGCGAACCGGCTCCTGGGTAGGTGATGGTCGCACTGATGCCAGCGTATGGTTCCGCTGTCGGAATCATCGCTGTGGTGATTGGAGGTGCCGCACCAGTCCAATAAAAGGTAACTGTTAATTCTGGGTTGTTTCGGAGATCGCTTGGTCGAATCGTTTTCATACCAGTCGTTGATAGACTGGTGGTTTCAAGTTGTTCGGTACCGATGCTGTAATCGCCGATCTTCTTAATCAGCGTGGTAATCAATCCGGTGCCGCTGATGGTGGCTCCAAGTCCGGTATCTGGTACGGTGAGTGCTGGCATGCCTATGGCTCCTTGTAATGCACCAAGAGATCAAACGAAACGATATACCGATGTTCCTGGTTTCCATCGGTCGGTGGTTCTTGTAGGTACTCATCGCCGGAGTCAAATTCGACGCCAGCAAAGTAGTAGTTGCTTGTTGTGCCGCGGTAGCTGTCGATTCCGGTCTCTCGAATCGCTTTTGACAACGCAGACGCGGCTGTGCGTGTCGTCGCGTAGCAATCGAGCTGTATTCGTGCATGTGCGGCCTTGGTTAAGCCTCCAACGTAGTGATCGCGGTCGGTGCTGATGACGTAGTAGACTATGGCAGGCGTCTGTGCGTTGACTTTCAGTGCGTCTGGATACATTCGCTGTCCGACGATCGTGGAGACCGTGGAATACGAAAGTAGTTTTGTCCTGAACGCTTCACCGATTGCCGACATCTATTCCCCGCTGATCACTTTGATGGTTCGCGATGCACCCTCTGTGGAACCGCTTACGACCTGGAAGTACTTGACGCCTTCCATCGGTTGCCGTGCT
>Ga0129333_10005175_pt1 | contig 12219 bp, 13 predicted proteins | sample CPB6_08_DNA_FD_94474 | JGI IMG/M metagenome (GOLD analysis project Ga0129333, IMG submission 94474) | Freshwater to marine salinity gradient microbial communities from Chesapeake Bay, USA - CPBay_Sum_0.6_0.8_DNA | ecosystem: Environmental > Aquatic > Marine > Coastal | place: USA: Chesapeake... | reverse complement strand
CATATCAATCACATGACTTTTTTCTAGTTTTCTAAATGGAGTTACAACGTGCGGCAGTTCTGGAATCTCAATAGCATCAAATCCTATCATGTGCTCTGAACGATTATGTATGACTCCTATGAAAATATACTCAATTTTAAAAATATTGAATGCTTGCACCACAGCTGATTTTATCTGCTCGGTCTCTGGTAAAGTATTGTCACCAATTCTATAAGGTTTACGTTGAATATTAAACAGTGAATTTATTTTTTCAACTATTGGAGAAGCAAAATATTTTGATCCTTCCTTGCGTAACATAATCAAAGGTATTATATCTGTTTTAGAATTGGTTAGATTTTTTACATGTAATAAAAGATAATACAATAATGCGCTGTCAATTCCTCCACTGACCAAGACTCCTATCCTGGTAGCATCAGGTACAGTGATTTCAAAAATTTTTTGATCGTGCGCCGGGCCGCATGAAAAATTCATTTTATTCCAATCAACATAAATCTTGAAAATTTCCAGTCAGGATAAACAAAGTCTAGTGTGCCTCTATATAGCTCTTGCTCAAGTGGAAACTGATCGCAAAATTCTTCTAGAGATTCTGTAATATTTGTATGATCATCGTGACTCATGTTATTACCTTGTAGTGCAATAGCAGTGCCAGGTTTAATATTTTCCCACCAAGCCATGCTGCTAAAATGTTCTGTACTAGTGTTTATGATTAAATCAGCGTCAGTTTGTATGCTGTTACAATCTGCAGTCAATGCTTTGAATCTCCAATCCTGCCAAACCCAGTTTTCATTAATCATGTCCGCAATAGGTTCGCATGCAGGATCAATGTCATAGCTGCGTATGCGTTCTACATTGAATCGTCCGCGACTGAGTAACAGAAACGCAGCAATACCGTGCCATCCGCCATAGATAGCAGTTTCTTTGCTATAAAGGTCTGTGAGTTCTAGTTGTTTACACAACCAAAGTTTACTACCTACCTGACCACTACTAAAGGCATCTTTATGTACATTCATGATTGTGCGCACAAATTGTAAAAATCCTGCATCTCTGGAAAGGTTTTTAAAAAGTTAGTTTCTCTACGACGATCATGCTCGTCAACGAACACTTTAAAATCTCTACGAAACATAGCAAGTTCTTTAATTGGACTGTCTAATCTTGATTGAAAATAGTCTTGTAGTCTTTCTATTTTGTGCAATTCCCAATCATCGTATAAACCTTGATTATACATAATTTTAGCATAGCTCAACTGAAGTTTTATATGATCCATAAATTCAGCAGGTAAAATATCAATGGTCATGCATTTAGGGTTGGCCATGTATACGGTATCTATGCCCAGACGCTTTGGAAATTCTTTTTTTAGATTAGTCATGTCTTTCAAAAACAGCAAATAACTGGGTACGCTCATAAGATTATAAGTTGCCATTAAAGAGATATGTGAGTATGGTACCGCGCTGAAAAACCGTCTGCAATTCTCAAACCAACGATCATATTCTAGGCCGTGGCGAATGTATTCTGCTCTTGATCCATGAGCTTCGCAACTGGTATATAGTGTAAAATGTTTTACAAGGTTGTTGCGTACTATGTGTTCTATTTTTGAAATGAATCTGTCTATCAGCTTGTCCGGCACACACATATTACTATTAATTGCCAGTTCCATATCAGGTCTTGGATTCTCAATAATGTAATCCAATACTTTGAATGTGTGAGCACTGAGCAGTGGTTCGCCACCAGTGATTCTAAAAACTTTTAGTGAAGGATATAAATCAGGCCACCACTTCCAAAATGCTTCAATATAAGGATTGTGTTCTTTGTCAGGAATCGGAATCTTACCATCACGTGCTATTTGTTTTAGAGTGATTAATGGATACTCTGTAGGATATGATCCATACTCTTTTAACTCTTTCATCCAACTACTGCTAACATCTGCACTACAATAACTGCATGCAAAGTTACAGGTGGTACTAAAACTAACCTCCACATGGCTGGGTATAGGTCTTCCATTCCAGCCAAGCTCAAGAGTGTTGGACACAATGTCAGGTTGATTATAAATTTCCCATGCACTTTTAAGCACACGATCTGCAAACACTTCGTCATTAGTAACTGTGTCTTCTATGTTCCAACAGTATCTACATTCGTCCGGACGCTGGCCGTTAATCATCATACCGCGTATGTTTTGTTTGTGCCTAGTATTATGTAAAGCATCTGGGTATTGTTCAAGTTCATTTAATGGAGTTTGATGTGTTCGCGGATGATGACAACTATGAGTATGCCCATTCTCTAAATGCAAAGTAGTTTGATACCACTTGGCTAGACACATACCTGGCCCAACTTGGTCTAATGCATCTTTGACTGTATGATAGAATTTTATAGTTTCTTGATTCATGATTGTCTAAACATTTGTGCCAAATAATCATAGTCGTTTATCAAAGACAAACTTTCTGGATTATTTTTATTTGTTTCTCCAAACTCTTTACCGGCAATAGCACCTTTTATACAAAAATCAGCATAAACACCTGTAGCAGTGGAGACCCAGGTTTCTAATCGTTGAACTGTTTCATCATCCTGCTGCTCTGCTATAATTTTTGACGAAAGTTTTACGCACTCTCTAAATGCACTACGCCATGTGTCAAATTCAGTTGTATTAAACTTGGTTATACAGCTAATTATTGGCAAAACTTTTACTTCAGCTAGGCTAGTGGTCATGTCAACATAAGAATCTAAATTGTGCTCAAATACATTTTTAGGAAACAGTTTGACACCGCCGTAGCCATAACAAAGGTTATTCAAGGGATTGATACTACAGAAAATATATGTTTTGGAAATATTAGTTGGATTGATGTTGAATTCAAAAGTATCCACTATCCATGCATCAGCATCAACCACAAAAAACATTTTGCTTTTGGCAATTTTGGCAGCGGCTTGATGAGCCTGATAAATTCCTCTTACATTTTGAACTCTATGTATTTTGTTTTTGTGTTTTACAATTTTTTGAAGTCTTAAAAAGTTTTCTTCAGCGTGTGGTTCATTGTTTGAAATAAACACTATGTCATAATTTTCATCTTGATTCAACTGAGTGGTATATTGATCAGCAAATTCTATAACTTTGGAACTTCTACGCATGTTTTGGTATGTGGTTTTAAAAAATAAACTTTGTTCAGCATCTAAAGCAGCGATAGGCAATTGTAATTTTTTTTTCAAAGTTTCTGTAATCTCTTTATCATTTGATAAGTCTTGTTCTAAAAACAATTGATTTAAGTAATCAAAATCTCTTACCTTAGTATAATCCCAGTTGGTGCAATTGGTCATGTAGCAACCTAGTCTAGCACCATACATGGCCCATTCGCCGTTTTTAACATCTTTGCCCACTGAACACCAGACCAATAATCGTTGGTAATTCTGTTCTGGGATCAATTGTTTAAAAGATAAATGTTCCATGAGTGGCAGTTTGACACCATTTGACAAACTCATTTTTACACCTTCTCTAAACCCTGCTCTAAAAGCCTGTAGGGCAGAAGCATTATTGTGTATTACACTGTAGCATCCTGCCATATGATAATAATGTTTATCCCAACAGAAATCCACCTGGTTGGTAGCATCTTGTGCAGCCTCATGTGTACGCATGTTCCATACATGTTCTCTGGTCCAGCATTTTAAGCCGCCGTTGCCGTACACAAGATTATTGATATAATTTTTGCCACTCCAACTTAACTGACTTTTTTCCTTGGTACTAAAATTATCAAAGTCAAAATCAAGACGAAAAATTTCAGGGTCCACAATGTTATCACCATCAACTGTGATAAAATGTTCCGTATCACTGATATCAGCACAGGCCTTGTGGGCAGCGTCGCTACCTTTAACTCCATGCACACGTTTGGCCCACGGAGCCTTGCTTAATAAATCAGCATAATTGTATTCAGCATTAGGTTCATCGTAGCTTAGAAAAATACAATCAATTTCTCTTAATTTAACTATTTTGCTCATGAAGATAACTGTCAAAAATTTTGTATGTATATAGTCTAAAATCATCTTCTCCTGAATAACAATAGACTATTGGTTCGCTTGATAAAGTATTGGGTGGTATAGTAAAATACCATAATGGATAGTTGGCATCATTGTTTTTACATGCTACCAAGAGAATAGCATTGGTAATTTTGCTTATGTCAATGTTATTGTCATTCTGCAAAATTATGTGTAGTTCTTTTTTACTGTTATACTGCTGACATAATATATCAACAGGACCATGCGATGTTAATGGAATGTTATAACAATAATTTACTATTGGTTTAATAATTGGTAATGGTGCCTTTTGTGGTTTTTTCTTTAAAATACCTTCATCAACAAAGAAAAAATTGGTGTGCATGTTACAGGATTTTATCCACTGAAACTGTTCTTCAGCGATCTCAATATATGGCAGTTGCTCACTGGCAATCACATTGTGTGCAAGCATGGCAATTTCTTTAGTTTCAGGGTCGTAGTAAACTATTTTCATTCAAAAATTCTCATTACATCTGCAGTCGCAAAGTCTTTTTTAACATAATGTAAAACTCCAGACTGTATGTAGTTGCCTAATTTCAACTGTTGATTGTATACGTAATGTGGCAGCATTTGTTGCCAATCCTCATTGTAGTTTTTCCAGCCCTGGCATCCACTTTTCATATGTGTGAAACTGGGATAGGATCTGTTTGTTGTGACTGCATGCTCACAATCTAGTACTTTTACAGCAATGGCCATGGCCACATCAAGACTGGGAAAATCTTGAGGTGGTCTTGCTGCATAACGGTCAATCCATTCTGCCCAATTGCAAATTATGTTTTCAGTTAATTTGAAAAATTCTTCTACAAATGGCGTTTTTTTAAAATAAGCAAATGCGCTATACACATTAGGCAGTTGGTTGCCTAGAAAAGTTTTACGATATGGACTCTGCTGTACTTTATCTCCGCGAAAATCTCGCACATGATTTGTCAACAACAACTCATAGGTGTTCATATGAGTCCACCAATGGCTTATGTCTGTAAGAAACAGCATGTCTGCATCTAGTATCACAGTTTCGTCATAGGGAGATAATTCATAAAATTGCACACGATTGTGAATCTTCCATGTACTATTTCCAGAGATATCTCTAGGTAATTTTATCACATGATCAAACAATTTCTCATCTGGGCAGCCGTCAGTTATCACACTGATTGCTGTGATTTTAGATTGACTATGAACTATGCTTTTAGCCAAACATTCCGCCTGAGAAACGTAATCGCCTTGCGCCATCACAAGATATCCCCTAGTCATTGGCTAGCTCCATCTCTTTTTTAACAAGTTTTATTAGGTCGTCTTTGTGCATCACATGAACATCATGCTTTACAATCTTCCTAACACCAAACCCAGGCTTGTATAAGATCACGTTGTGATCAGTGATGTTATACACATTAGACCTGTATGTTGAATGTAAAAGAGTCCAGGGTAGTGTATTTTCACAATGTAACATGTGTACGGCTATGCTCCAGATATAATCATTTCGCAAAAGTTTGGGATCTATATCATATACTCGCGATAGCCAAATATAATTTTTCCTAATCCATTTACACGTCTTAAAAAATATTTCTGACTCAGAATTTTTTTTAAAATAAAATTGTGTGGCCCAATAAAATTTGATACTGGTCTCATTTAGCACTCTAAATTCTTCTTCTATTTCATTTGTATAACCATCAACAGAGCGGGCACAAACCATTAGATTGTAATTACTGTTCCATACACAGTTCATGACGTTGGATTGAATCACAATGTCAGTGTCAATAACCATGGTTTCGTCATAAGGAGTAAGATCCCATGCACTTGATCTATCATAGTTATTGAAGTTTAAAAATCTTGTGTCGTATCGTCGCTTTTGATGTAATGGCACGTCAGAAAAAATAATTTTATCAAAATATACTTGATATTTTCCAAGGCGTGCCACAGTGGCAGCGTCAGCCACTAATGAAACCGGTTTATCTAAATAATTGTGAATACGTCTTGCACACCATGCTGCCAGCAGTGCATAATCAATTTCTTCATTGTTGTGTGCAAATAGTAAGAAGCCTTGTGTCATAGTCCAATTATTGATTTAGCTGATCTTTTGTTTTTTAAATCAGACAGTGCTGCTCCATATTCAGTGATTGCTGCACGATATGTGTCAACTGCTGCGTTAACAAATTTTGTAGGATCTTTTATAAGTATGGCATTTTGATTTCTATCAAGCACATAGAGTTCAGCACAATCTTGTGCAATAATGTTTATACCAGAAATAAATTCAGGTGACAGTTGAAATATGCCACCTTGGTATGCCAATATGCAAGCATCTTGAAAATTTACATTAAGTAATTCTTTTTGATGTCTTAATTGATCAAAATAATCTGCCTTTTCTAATATTTCATCAAGTTCGGTCATAAAATACTCTCCTGTAGTAATTATGACTAGGAAATGGTTTAGAGATTCTTTTGGTGTTTATAAAAAGGATTGTTATAGATGTCTATGCCATTGGCATATCTACGTCCGTTGCCGTTTGGTTTTTGCGGATCTAAATTCACTCGTTCTTTACCAAAATTTTTGCCTGCGGTGCGCTCATTTTCTATGGTTTGAAAATCAATCACTTCATGTGCAAGTTTGATTTCGTAATTTTCAACTGTGAATCTAGGCACAGGAATTATGGCTGCTAACCAATCACCTCGGTTGACCTTGACTTCAACATTTGGGCTGGTTATGCGCAGGTTAAAGGTAAAGTCACGACGTAGATTGTCAGCTTCAATCACCCCGGTCATGTTTTGTAAATTTGGAATAAAATAGTTTGGTGGGTTCATGGTCAAAAGATTGACACCCAATGGAGTTCTAAAATGAAACCGGTTTTGCACGGTGATTGTGCCCATACCAAAATGACTGCTTATATTTTGATGGCCCTCAAACTCGTTTTGATTTACCGACACATGAACATCATTACTGTCAGGTCCGCCGTTCCATGTTGCAGTAAAATCATATAGACTACGAATCACAAAGCCATACTGATTGCCTATGGTGAGAGGCAAACAATAGTAGGCATGTTTTACAAACCAATCTCTTTTGATTTCGCCTTTTAGACTGTGCATGATTTCATGCACAGTCGGGTTATACTCGTCATGCTCGGTGACCATGAGTATGGTGTTTTCAGGCACCAAATGATCTGTATCGTTGATTCTAGATAAGGTATTGATTTCCATATTTTTTTTGACTGGTTAAAAATCCTGCAATCGTATAGCGTGTGCCTGACTGTACAGGGGTTACTCCATGTAGATAGTCTAAGGTTCCTGGAAAGATAGCAAGGGTGCCAGTACTTATTTCAGGAATCAGGCGAAAGCCAGGAAAATATATTTGCCCGCCTGTGTATTCTTGGTTGAGGTATATGATAGCAGCAAACTCTCTATATGCAAACGGATGAGGGTCACCATTTATATGTTCTGCATCAGCATGCGGTGGTTCAAGTTTGTCTCCTGGTTGCCAGCGCACTATTTGAAATATATCTCCTTATAACGGATTGGTGGTGTGCCAATAGTCACGTAATTTAGCTTTTACATCAGTGAAAATATCCAACAAACATGACCTTATGTGATCGTCCATGGATTCAAGATTTATAGAACGCTGATTCCATGGAGGAAGAGCATCTTCCCATCTGTGAGATTCAGCGGCCCAGGTTGATATTTTTTTGCAAGTTTCCACTGGCAAAAAATTTGGCAAAATGCAAGGTGCTGGTAAACTAGTTTGGGATAATTGGTCTAACACGTTGCCAGTTTACTCTTTGTTCAGGAGTTGCTGCAAGATATTCTTGAAAATTTTCTCTAAGTCTGTCTTGGTAGGTTGCATCAACATTGTTTTCAATAGCAATTCTACGATCAAGAATTTCATACAATTGTTCTAGAGAAAGCTCTTGATACGCCCGAATTTGAATTTCATCAGGATGTGCATTGACTTTGCCTACAAATGCGTCAATAATTTCTTGATCTGTTAACATGATAAATTTTTCCTATACATTTATTATCCAGGGACCGACTTGTCGTAGAAGTCGCCGTCGCCAGTGCCTGCGTCAAAGGATTTTGAATTAGTCTGCGAACGTGTTAAATCTGTTCCACCAAGTCCGCCAAAAAAAGCATTTGCCAATGTTAGTCCTACTGATAGTCCATTGTCCAGTGCGTAATCGGTCCAGAACGCTAGGCCACCGCCATCTGGTTTTCTATATAGTCCATATCTCTGTGGTGTAAGAGATGTTGTGATGGCACTATTAGGTAGATAGTATGCGTTAGCAATCTGTTGTCCTTGGGTCAAGAATATTGATCTTGGTGTGGTTCCAGTGTATCCATAAGAGGCAGCAAATTCATCTAACCATTCAGGTGCATAGTTGTAAGTCACATCGGTGCTGGTGTCATTCACATTCACACTGGCACTGGTGGCTACTGTGGGTCCAGTAGTGCTACCAGTTTTTACCAGCATTCTAAAACTCTCTGTGCCTTCTGTACTAGCATCAGCAGTTGGAGTAACACTAAAGGTTCCACTGTTACTGTTAATTGTAAATGATCCACTTAGTGTACCAAAGTCTCCGCCTGTGGTAATGTTGTCCACAACGTAATACAATGTTGTTCCATTTGGAACATTCGTAGTGGTTATTACAAACGTTGCTGCCGACCCTTCGTTCACTGATGTAGGTGTGGTAGTGAAAGTGTAGGTTGCCGCTGCCGGAGGTGGAGGTGGTGGCGGAGGTGGAGGTGGCGGCGGTGGCGGGGGTGGCGGGGGTGGTGGAGACACCCCGGTGCTGGTATCATTTACGGTCACACTGGTACTAGTTGCTACAATAGTGCCAGTCACACTGTCAGTTCTAAGGTACACGCGGAATGTTTGTGCTCCTTCAGTGCTTGAGTCTGCACTTGGTGTTATAGTAAAACTGCCTGTGTTAGAATTTATAGTCACACTTCCAGTCACACTACTAAAATCAGCGTTAACAGTTGATATGTTATCTACACTATAATATAACACAGTGCCGTTTGGAACATTAGTGGTAGTCACTGTGAATGTGCCTGCACTGCCTTCATTAATACTTGCAGGTGTGGTAGTAAAGCTATAGGTAGCTGCTGCCGGCGGAGGTGGTGGTGGTGGAGGCGGTGGAGGTGAACTCGTAGCTGCATAGCCACTATCTGTCCATGATCCTGTGGCATCTGGCGTTGGTGAGGTGATAGCCCCTGCAGATTTATAATAGCTCACAGTTGAACTGATATTCAAGCTCAATAGCTCGTCAATACGACCGGTTTGTGCCGCACTTGATTCAATAGGCAGTCCGCTGGCTGCGTTGCCATCATCATAGTAAAACTGTATGTCAACATAAGCCGACCCAGTAAGACTGCTTCTGGTTCCATAAACTCTTGCCACACTTCCGCTGTAATCGGACACTGCTGAAGACGCCAGAGTTCTTTGTCCACCTGCTCGATAATCGGTTACAGTGAAACTTGGCGTACCAAGATTTTCAATTGCGGTTTTCCAATTGTTTTCTTTGGTGCCTGAGTTGCCTGTGATGGCACCGTGCGAACAACTGATATAGCCACCGGCGTTGAAAAAGTTTCTCATGGCGTTTTGACTCGGGAAAGTTACTCGTACATTTCTAGTCAAATAACCATTCCAAGTGGTACTGGTAGTTACACTGCTGGTAAGTCCTGTGACCAGTACCAGTTCAGACGCTTTAACATTATCCTTGTTAGTAACTGCTGCATCAGCAATTGTTTTAACACTGTTTACCCAGGCTGCTGTGATACTGGTAGGTCTAGCTGCTATCAAGGTAGGACTGTTTGCTTGATGAGTACGACAAGCGTTGATCGCTGTACGCAAAGTATCCCATTTTTCACCGGTAATAACTTCGTATTGAGCAACTGTGGTAGAGCCAAGATCGCCTGCTTCGCTGGCACCGTATCCACTGGTACCAGATCCTGTGCCGATGATAGCAAAAATTGTGGTACGCAAGCTGGTGTAGTCTGCTTCAAAAACTAAGTCAGTTTTTGGAGCTGTGTCGTCTTTGGGAAACTGTCCGCCCGTGGCCATTGTGTGATCCTATTGCAATAATGTATTTATTTGGCACAACTCATTTGAATACCAAATATATACTATTATTTATGGCACAATCAACTTGGATTATAAATGGAAGTTTTTAACCATTCGTAATACAATTTGAATCCCTGCTCAATGTCCACTTTTGGTTCGTATCCAAAGTCTTTTCTTGCACGATCTATACACAAACTAGCACGACTAGGATATTCAGCATCTGCATCTTCAAAGCTAATATGACCTGCCCGGCCCACAGTTTGTATTGCCAAAATTGCAGCTTGATGCAGTGTATGGCTAGCACTACGAGTGATATTATAGGTACTATTAGCACTGCGATCGCTCAAGGTCGCGCCCACAATACCTGATACAGCATCATCTACATAGGTGAAATCCAGCATTTCTTTTTCGCCTTTTACTCGTAGAGGCACACCCTGCATGGCTGCAATTAAGAATTTACTAACCACGCGGTCTTCAATATCGCGTGGCCCATACACAGCACTAGGGCGTATGATCACATATTCCATGCCTGTACGACGAGCATAGTCTTTGACCAACCACTCCCCTGCCAGTTTCATTATACCATACTGTCCAATAGGATTACAAGCATGATCTTCATCTATGTCAGTAGCAAAGTCTCCATATACCATGCTACTGCTCACGTACACAAAGCGTTTTACTTTGTTAGCTTTGGCAGCTTCCAACAAGTGCATGAGTCCAACCATCATGATTTGTGCGCCTAGTGCAGGATTGGCACTAACTGCTTTTTGTCTAGGAAAACTGGCCAAATGAATCACTGTGTCAGTTTTATATCTGTTCATTAACCAGTCACAGTTGCTACCATCGCCTGAGCCAAGATCCATGCGATGCAAGGGTGCATGATAAAACTGTCTTCGCTCCTCGTGCAAGGCAGTCATGTGTTCTTGTGGTACAATGCCATAGGTGGTTTGGTTATCAAGAATCACGCAGGCATGTCCTTGAGATTCAAGTTCATGTACTATGTTGTGTCCAATAAAGCCGGCACCGCCTGTGACTAAAATATTCATTTGTATTTCAACCTATAAAAAACTTCGTCTTGCTCGTTGAGTATACCTGTGATACGAACTGAGTATCCAAAGGCGTCAGCACTTACGCCCACATGATATGTTGGATCAATAGCATGTGCCATGACCCATTGACCGTGTTCGGTCTGTTGCCACTCCCATAGTGGTTGAGCAGCATACAGTTCTGGATCTTCACAATCGCCTATGCTGAATTGATGAAATAATACTTTTCTCATACTGACATTGGTGCTGCAATGGCTTCGTGAGATTCATAGTTTTCTAAACGTATGTCTGCCATGGTAAATTGAGTAATGTCTTTAATATCAGGATTGAGCCATAGTTGTGGAGTGGGTAAGGGTTCACGTTGCAATTGTTCTTTTACCTGCTCTACGTGATTCAGATATACATGAGCATCGCCGAGTACGTGAACAAACTCACCTACTTGCAAATCACACACCTGTGCTATCATGTGTGTGAGCAGACTATAGCTAGCGATGTTAAAGGGAACACCTAAAAACATATCGCAGGATCTTTGATACATCTGACACGACAACCGTCCGTCTGCTACATAAAACTGCGCAAAGCAATGACACGGTGGCAGAGCCATGGCTTCTAATTCGCCTGGGTTCCAGCTGGATAGTATATGTCTTCTTCCGTGTGGATCTGCTTTGATTCCATTGATCAGAGATAGTAGTTGATCAACTTCTTGCACTTCAATGTTATTGCCCACTCTACGATAAGTACTGCCAAAACTATCCTTGAATGTGCCATTGGCTTCACGAACCTTGATAGCACGCCAGTGGCGCCACTGTACTCCATACACACGACCTAGGTCGCCTTTGTACTTGGCTCTTGGTTGCCAGTATGCTGCTGTGGCATTGGCGGTCCAGATGGTGTCCTTACTGGAATCCCTACTACCATGTAGTATCTCTCGTAGGCGAGTCTCATCCCCTGAACCTTCAATGAACCACAGCAACTCTGATACCACTGACTTCCAGGCCAGTCGCTTGGTCGTTACAGCAGGAAAGCCAGCACCCAGGTCGTAACGTTGTTGCATACCAAATAAACTGATAGTGCCAGTGCCAGTACGGTCGCTGCGTTG
>Ga0129333_10005174_pt1 | contig 12219 bp, 6 predicted proteins | sample CPB6_08_DNA_FD_94474 | JGI IMG/M metagenome (GOLD analysis project Ga0129333, IMG submission 94474) | Freshwater to marine salinity gradient microbial communities from Chesapeake Bay, USA - CPBay_Sum_0.6_0.8_DNA | ecosystem: Environmental > Aquatic > Marine > Coastal | place: USA: Chesapeake Bay... | reverse complement strand
TTTGTCTTTGACACCAAGCACATAGTTGATTTCATTGATAGTGGCAGTTTTATGCGAATTAGATTTCTCCAGCAACATACGTATCAAAGCTTTTTCAATATCTGAAAATTCAAATTTGAAATTTTTTGAATCTGACGATAGGGCTTTAATACGCTGTACTCTTTTGTCAATAATAATTTTGATAGATATAAAAGTTGAAACCAAAAATATAACTCCACCTAGAATCCATAGCCAAGTATAATCTTTTATGGGGTTATATATATGTTCGCCAGTAAATTCAAATGCGTCTATATCCAAATGCACCGAATCAATTTTTTCAGATTCTCTGTCAATAGAATACAGTGTTTTATTTGTATGAAAGACCATGCTGTGGTCAGTTATTCTCATATAAAGCTGTGCGAATACATTGTCATTAAGTTTTAAAATTTTATTATTTAAGTAATCAAAAAGGTATAATTGTTCAAAACTAAGTACAATAAGTCCTCTCTCTGTGCTAAGGAATAGATTAGATTCTTTTAATAAGTTAACAGCAATTTCTGTGGTATTACCTAAAACACTCCAATCATTTGATTTTAAATCAAATTTGTATGCAATTGGTAAAATTTTACCAATTTGGTAAGCGTTTTCTTTTAAAGCCGCGTTGATATCATATTGAAAGGCAGTGAAAAGTAGATTGTTTTTATAATCATGCCAGACATTAATGATTTTCAAAATTTGTGGTGCTACCTCAATATTTGTTTTAAGGACACTCCACTCCCTACTTTTTTCATCAAACTTTCTAATTAGTCCATTGTTTTTCCAAAATCCATACCCCCCATAATTATAGATGTCTGATTTGCTTGTGAAGTTGAATGAACCTATACAGTAATTTAAGTTTACTGTTTTGTCGATTTTTTTAAAAACAGCATTACTATCATTCAATTCAATTAGTTTATAAAGGAATCCTCCTCCATCGTACCTCACATATATGTCATTATTTACTTTCATTAGAACCTGTTCTCTTTCCAAGAAGGATCCGTATGGAATTTTTAAATAACCGTTGGCAACTTTACTATAGATGGGATATATATATTGATTAGTACTCCTTAACAAGTTTAAAATTTTGACTTTATTTGTCTGAACTATTGAGTCATTCGCTTGAGAAAAGGTTATTTCCGATATCAGCAGGAATGAAAAAACCAAGGAAATAATAAATTTCATAAAATATTGGTATTCAATTATTTAACAGGAAATTTCCTGTTTATTAATTTTGGATTTATCTTATAAATATAGGCAATAACCTAGAAATTATCCAGTTACATAACCTAAATGATCAATATTGACAATATGGTAAAGCAATTTTGTTTGACTGTAACTCTTGATTATTTGTCCAACATACTGTTTGCTAATTCATGATTAGGCACCAACAAAAACCCATGTTTTAACATGGGTTTTTTGATGACTGGTAATCAGTCCTGATATCTACTTATTAATTTTAACCCCTTAAAACCTTTGTGATGAAGAATAAATTTTTAGGACTCCTTTTTATTTATGTTGTTTCGGTCTTTCAATCCTTTTCTCAAGTAGATCTCAATGCTGCTTTGCCCATTGACCCTAAACTTGTCACTGGAAAATTGACCAATGGATTGACTTATTATATCAGAGAGAATAAGAAACCTGAGAAAAAAGTAGAATTGCGACTGGTAGTTAAAGTAGGATCTATTGTAGAGGATGATGATCAACAGGGATTAGCGCATATGGCTGAGCATATGGCATTTAACGGCACCAAAAATTTCAAAAAGAATGAAATCGTTTCATACTTGCAATCTATTGGAGTAGAATTTGGAAATGATTTAAATGCATATACATCTTTTGATGAAACAGTCTATATCCTTCCTATTCCAACAGATCAACCAAACAATCTTGAAAAAGGATTTCAGATTTTAGAAGATTGGGCTCATCAGGTAACTTATTTTGATGAAGACATCAACAGTGAGCGTGCAATCATTTTAGAGGAGAGTCGTTTGGGAAAAAGTGGTGAGGAGAGAATGTTTAAGAAAATATATCCTGAACTTTTTAAAGGATCTCAATATGCCAACCGTTTGCCTATTGGGGTTGATAGCATTATCAAGGGTTTTCAACCTGATGCCATCAGAAGGTATTACAGAGATTGGTATCGTCCAGATTTAATGGCAGTAATCGTAACAGGAGATATTTCAAAAGAGGAAGCACTCAAATACATCAATAAACATTTTGGAGGTATTCAATCAAGCAGTAAAAGAGTCAGAAAATATTTTGATGTGCCACCATATCAATCATCTAAAGCGATGATCGTAACAGATAAAGAGGCTACTGGTTTTGATTTTGGTATTATATATCCGGCTTTTAATTTTAAGCGCGCTACGAATGTGAAAGAATATAAGCAAGAGATTATTGAATCGCTCTATTCATCAATGTTATCAAATAGATTACAGGAATTGGTAAAAAAAGAAAATCCACCATTTGTATTTGCCTATGCTGGATTTGATGGATATGCTAGAAATTATAAATCTTTCATGATTCAGGGAGTTACAGGTACTAACGATGTTCAGAAAGGTATTGATGCAGCATTGACGGAAGTAGAAAGAGTAAAGCGTTTTGGTTTTACTGTTGCTGAATTGGAAAGAGCAAAGAAGACTGTATTGAGTAATTATGAAAAAAGCTGGAACAACAGAGATAAGACAGAGTCTGAAAATTATGCGCAAGAATACATCAGCAATTTTATAGAGAATGAACCAGTTCCTGGGATAGAGTATGAGTTTGATATGGTAAAGAAATTATTACCAACCATTCAACTTAACGAAATCAATGCGGTAACTGATAGCTATAAAAATGAAAAAAATCGTTTCAGTTTTGTAATGGGGCCGGATGCATCAACAATTAAACTACCATCTGAGTCAGATATCGTAAAGATGTTGGATGCCAAGTCGGCCGATGCAAATATTAAACCATATGAAGAAAAAGCAATTGCTTCTTCATTGCTGAGTGTTGAACCCAAGGCAGGAAAAATTATTTCGACAACAAAAAATACAGTTTTAGGTACAACAGAACTTACACTTTCCAATGGGGTGAAAGTAACTTTAAAGCGAACTGATTTTAAAGATGATCAGATTCTACTCAATGGATCTCGTTATGGTGGCACCACAAATTATGGTTTGAAGGATAAGTATAGTGCAGAAAATGCAGTTGCTATTGTTTCAAGCATGGGAATCGGTGCCTTTAGTCCTGTTGATCTCGGAAAGGCGATGGCAGGGAAAGTTGCATCTGTTAGACCTTCTATGAGTCAGTATTCAGCAGGTTTTTCTGGAAGTTCAAGCAACAAGGATGTGGAGAGCATGTTCCAGTTGCTTTACTTAAACGTTACATCTCCAAGAAGAGACAGCGGATTGTTCAATGCTTATTTGCAAAGAGCAAAGGCTCAAGTTTCTATGTTGAAGTCGAATCCTCAAATCGCATTCATTGATACACTTTATACTGAGATATTCAATGGTAATCCATTGGCTCCCACAACAGTGCCCAAGATGGAGCATTTTGATAAAATACAATTGGATAGGGTCATGTCAATATACAATGATCGATTGGGTGATGTAGGGGGGATGCATTTTAGTATAGTTGGAAGTTTTGATGAAAAGTTGATTACAGGGATGATTGAAAAATATATAGCATCATTACCTGCAAAGGAGAAGTCACTGTTTGTAGACAACAAGGTGAATGAATTTACTGGTGTAAAAGATTTCCGTTTCAGAAAAGGTAAAGAAGAAAAAAGTTTGATTGTTGGAATACTTCATGGTGAATTACCTTATTCAGAATCAAATGCTTTAAAATTATTGGGATTAAGTGATGCATTGAACATCATTATTATTGAGGAAATGCGTGAAAAAATTCAAGGGATTTATGGAGGAGGCACCAATGCCTCACTCGATAAAATTCCAGCAGGTAAATATCAGTTGGTCCTCCAATTGCCATGCGGACCAGATAAGGTGGATACACTCATCAAGGCATTCAATGCTGAATTAAAGTCGATCGCTGAAAAAGGGATTGACCAGTCGTATGTAGACAAGATTAAGAAGGCATGGGTTGAGAAGAGAAAGGTCGATATCAAGAAAAACGAATATTGGCTATCTGTTTTGCAGGCCTTAAAATCTGGGGAGAGAACAATAGATAGGGTTGTCAATGGAGAAAAATATTTGAATGCATTTTCTGCAAAAGATGTGCAGGATGCCGCCAAAATAGTTATGTCGGCCAAAGGCAAAATGATGGCCGTTCAGTTGCCAGAATCTCCAAAAAAGTAACTTTTGAACCAATAAGGGGCTTAAATGCCCCTTATTTTTTTGAATCTTACGAAAACGGGAATAAATTCTTAAAATATTCCCTATGAGTTGTTGAAACTATCGTTCCAATTTAGTTTTGCAGGATTGAACATTTCCACTATATCATTTGTTTTCAAATGGTTATAAAAATGATCAAGGCTCCCGTTGTAGTTCTAAACTAATCCGATGGCAATTTTAAAAGAATCAGTTTCCCTGAGTGGGGCACTCAAAAAATTTTTTCAGGTAATTCGACTTGAAAAAAAGGAAGTATCTGCCATCTATTTTTATTCCATTTTGAGTGGATTGATTCAACTTTCTCTTCCATTAGGTATACAGGCGATCATCAATTTTGCACAGGCAGCGGCAGGATCTGGACGTCTTCCTGTTTCCATAGGAATATTAATTGCCCTGGTATTGGGCGGGGTGTTGGTTGCTGGCATATTGCAGGTCAATCAAATGAAGATTATTGAAAAAATCCAACAACGACTTTTTACTAGATACGCATTTGAATTTAGTTTTAAAATTCCCAGGGTTGATTCCAACGCGATCAATCATTACCATTTTCCAGAATTGGTGAATCGATTTTTTGAAACAGTTACTTTACAGAAGGGGTTGTCTAAATTTTTGCTGGATATCCCTATGGCAATCATCCAAATTCTATTTGGATTGATATTATTATCGTTCTATAATCCCACATTCATTTTTTTAGGACTGTTACTCTTTATGCTTTTATACCTTGTTTTGTATTTCACTGCAAAACGTGGTTTGGCAGAGTCCATGAACGAGAGTGACTATAAATATAAAGTTGCGGGATGGATGCAGGAGGTTGCAAGAGCTTTTAAGAGTTTTAAGGTTTCCGGAATGCATAATCTCCATTTGAAAAAGACGGATGAATATCTTGAAGGATACATAGCTTCTAAAACTGCACATTTTAAAACACTTGCTTACCAGTATTGGAGCCTGATCATTTTTAAATTATTGATCAGTGCAACGATGTTGATTATTGGATCTGTACTCTTGGTTAACCAGCAGTTAAATATTGGTCAATTTATTGCTGCTGAGATTGTTATTTTGTTGGTATTGAATGCAGTTGAAAAATTGATATTGAATTTAGAAAATGCATATGATCTGCTCACCGGACTGGAAAAAATAAGTAAAATAACTGATCAGCCTAGTGAGTCTGAAGGAAACATCAAGTTCGAGTCAACCCATTCAGGAATCACGATTTCTTCTCACAATATTGATTTTTCATATGACGAGGGACATCAAGTATTAAAAGATATAAACATAAATATTGCACCAGGTCAAAAAGTATGCATCATGGGTGATGCGGCATCAGGTAAATCGACATTGATGGAATTATTGACTGGTAATCTAAAGTCCTTTGAAGGGAATCTGCTTATTAACAATATTCCTATCAATAACCTTGATATGGATTCATACCGAAGACATATTGGTGTCTTCTATGATGAGCAGGATATTTTCTATGCAAGTCTTATGGACAATATCTGTATGGGCAATACTTCCATCACAGCCAATGAACTCATGCAACTAGCAGATGTAATTGGATTAAAGGAATACATCAATCAATTGCCGAATGGTCTCGACACTATGTTGGAACCTACCGGTAAGGGATTGAGTACCATTATCGCAAAAAAGGTTTTGTTATTGAGGACTATTGTCAATCAGCCTAAACTACTCTTGTTAGACGAGCCATTTGAGTTAGCAGGCGCCGAGTCGAGTAAAAATATAAGTGACTATTTACTTACATTGAAAAACATAACTACGATAGTCATTACTGGATATAAACCATTTGCTGAGAAAGCAGATCTTGTAATTTGGATGGACCATGGCAAGATAAAACATATGGGTTCACCTTCTGAAGTTTTCACTAAAAATGGTATTGCATGAAAAAATTAGCAGAATCCATCATAAATCAAACGGGTTTCCAACCTAATTCACCCAATTTGATATACAGGGCTAATAAAATCAGCAATGTAAAAAAATGGTTTTGGGGATTTTTCATTTTTTTAATCATTTTTCTGTTTTTGCCTTGGACACAAAATATTTCTACTTCTGGAACTGTTACAACACTGTATCAAGATCAACGTCCACAAGAATTGAACTCAGTAATTCCTGGTAGAATTACAAAGTGGTGGGTGAAAGAAGGTGATTTTGTAAACAAAGGCGATACCATCTTAGAATTGGCAGATGTTAAAGATGATTATCTAGACACGAACCTTGTTAAAAGAACTGAGGCTCAGTTGGAAGCGAAAGAACAAAAAATTATTTTTTACAACGAAAAAATAAATGCAATTGTTAATCAAATCGATGCCATAGAAAATGGTCGTGATTTGAAACTGAAATCACTTGAAAATAAACTTGAACAGTTCAAGAGAAAATTGGTAAGTGACAGCGCTGAAGTAGTTGCAGCCGAAATGGAGAACAACATTGCAAATCAACAGTTGATTAGGGGTAAACAGATGTTTGCACAAGGTGTCATTCCTTTAACAGAACTCGAAAAAAGAACAGCGCAGCACAACAAAACAATGGCTGTTTTTACAGAGAAACAACAAAAGTATTTAAACACCAAGCAAGATCTGATCATTACAAAACTTGAAATGAACAGTGTTCAGCAGGATGCTGCAGATAAAATTTTCAAATCGAAAAGTGAAATCGCTATTTCAAAGAGTGAAATTGCTACCACTGATGGTGATGTTGCAAAAAATCAAAATCAACTATCAAACTATATTACGCGCGGTAAACAACGCTGGCTGATTGCACCACAAAGCGGACAAATCATTAAAGCAAAAAAATCGGGGATAAATGAAATTGTGAAAGAAGGTGAAATGATTGTAGAAATCGTACCCAATAAAGTAAATTATGCTGTAGAATTGTTTGTAGAGCCAATGGATTTGATTTTGATCAATATTGGTCAGCCTGTTCGTTTGATTTTTGATGGTTTCCCTGCAATTGTTTTCTCGGGTTGGCCAAGGAACAGTTATGGCACATTTGTTGGAAGGGTTGTTGCGATTGAAAGCAACCGAAATGAAAATGGGAAATTTAGAATTCTTGCAGTGCCAGATGTAAATGAAAAACCATGGCCACTTGAGTTGAAATTAGGTGCTGGGGTAAAAGGATTTGCATTGCTTAAGAATGTTCAAATATGGTATGAGTTATGGCGTCAAATCAATGGATTTCCACCAGATTACTACAAACCCGTTAATACAAGCGAAAATACTGATTCAAAGAAAAAATAGGCATGAATAAAAAGTATGCTTTCATTTTTATCAGCCTGATGATTTCAGCAGTTGAGTTGAAATCACAAAGCAATACATTATCACTAGATAATGCATTGAGTGTAGTTAGGAAATTTCATCCAATTGTCAATCAATCAAACTTGATCATTGAGCAGTCATCAAATGCTTTGCAGTCTTCAAGAGGACTCTTTGATCCCACATTGATGATCAATAATGAAAGTAAAACTTTTGATAATAAACAATATTTCAGTTACTATAATCCAGAATTGAGAATTCCTACATGGTACGGCATTGATTTCAAAGCAGGACTCGAAAACAATACTGGTGATCGCATTGATCAATCGCTAACACAAAATCGAAGCGCATATCTTGGAGTATCTCTTGATCCCTTAAGGGGATTGATTTATGATAAACGAAGAGCAGCTGTTCAACAGGCAAGCAATATGATCAAGCTCACAAAACAAGAACAATTACTTGTTGTGAATGATTTGTTGTTTGAAACGGCTGAGGCATATTGGAGCTGGGTAAATGCATACTTGGTCAAAAAAATATTCCAAGAAGCAGTCAAAACAAATCAGTTTCGTTTTGATTTCGTTAAACAAGCCTTTCAACAAGGTGACCGCGCTTCTATCGATACCATAGAAGCACTTGCTCAATTGCAGTTTGTTCAATCAATGAGATTACAAGCTGATTTGGACCTTCAGAAAGCGAGGTTTTTGTTGAGTAATTATTTTTGGACGGAACAAAATCAACCTTATACTTTCAGTGATGAAATTGTTCCAGATACGATTTCTAGCCAATTTGATTATACAAAAATACAATTGCCAATATTGGACAAGCTACTTGACAGAGCCATGTTGGACCACCCTAAGCTGATTTCAATCGATAGGAAAAGAGACATGTTAGAGATAGATCGAAAAGTCAAGACCCTTGATTTGCTTCCAAGTTTTAAGGTTAATTATAATTTTTTGGCTAAAGGTTATTCATCATCAGATTTTTTTAAACAGGCGTTGTTTCAGAATAATTATAAATACGGTGTTTCATTTGGACTGCCATTGCTACAACGTCAAGCTAGAGGTGAACTTGCAAAAACTAAAAATAAAATTGCAGAAATTGATTTTGGTAGAAAATTGGTTGAGCTGGAAATTCAAAATAAAGTAAAAAGTACTGTTGCTGAATCAACTTCTTTATTCAGCCAGATCAACGTATCTGCACAAAATTATTTGAACAATAAGTTGTTGTTGGAAGCAGAGAATATAAAGTTCTCAATGGGAGAAAGCAGTATGTTTCTTGTGAACTCACGTGAAATCAAATTGATAGAAAGTGAGCAAAAGCTGATTGCACTCAAAACCAAATATTTCAAAAGTATCATTGCGAATCAGTGGGCAGCAGGATTGCTCAGGTAAGTTTTATAACCACATGCTTAACCTTCTTTCTTTTCCATGTGTACGTCACATGAATATTTCCATCTGCTGTTTGCATAACTGTTGGGTATGAAAATTCTCCTTTAGGTTCGTTTTCAAGGATTAAAAGGGGTTTCCAGTTTATACCATCTTCAGAGATAGCAACATTGAGCGGTGATCTGTCACTCCAACCATCTTCTTCATTCTTTCTAGGTGTTACATGATTGTAAACCATTACATGTCTTCCATCCTTCAGTGTAATTGCATCTATACCTGAATTAGGATTTGGGATGGACGTTTGTGTCAGCGATGTCCAAGTCTTTCCATTGTCCTTGCTCCATGTTTGATTGACTGTTCCATTGGTGCTTCTGCAGAGTGCTTGAAGTGTTGAAGCATTATGTCTTAGAATGGAGGGCTGTATTCCAGTAATCGGTTTGGCATCATTCAAATCTTCTCCTCTTTCCCATGTTCTACCATTATCATTTGTGTATTCAAAGTGAACTTTCCACCCATCTCTTTCGGTACTGGTTGGACAAACAAGTGTTTTACCGATGAGCAGAGGTTTATTCTTTATGGGACCAAGAATGCCATCCGGTAATTTTTCTGGTTTACTCCATGTAGCACCATGATCATAACTTCTCACAAGCCATCCAGTCCAATCAATTACCCTTGGTCCTATTTTATAAAAAAGGATCAGCTCACCTCCAGGCACTTGATACAGTACAGGATTGTAACAGGCATATCTTGTTTTCTCGTCTATCTTCCCTTCTGCAGCAATTGTTGGAGCAGTCCACTGATTATTTACCAGTCGGCTTACATAAATATTAACGTCATTGTTACCTTCTCTTGTGCCACCAAACCAAGCAGTAACCAGCCCATTAGGAGTTTCTTCAATCGTTGAAGCATGACATTGTGGGAATGGTGCAACCTCATAGATGAATTCATCTGTTATGATTCCTTTTCTTAAACTATCTGCAATTTCAGATCTGTGAACTTGTGCATGAATGTTGATCGATGCAATCAAACCTAAGATTAAGTATATCTTCTTCATTTTAAATATTGATTACCAATACAGGTATTTTTAAATTATGCCTTACACCGCTTACTGTTTGTCCGTATACAATATCTTTCAAACCTTTATGTCCATGTGATCCAATCACCAGTAAATCTATTTTGTTGTCTTCAACCATTCTAATGATCTCGTTCACACGATCATTATAGCCTAGGCATGTTGTTGTTGAAATATTTTTTCTTGATAATTCAAGTGCATATTTATCAAGTCTTTCTTGATCTATTCTTGTCTCCAAGTCATCTACAGCACTCCCCATTATTCTGGTTGCGGCACTTTCTACTACATGTATTAAGAAATAATTTGAATTTTCATTTCCTTGTCCTAATGCATGTGAAATCAACTTCTTGTCATCTTTACTGAAATCAAGTGCAATGCCAATGTTTTTATATACAGGTACTTCAATTTCTACGGATTGATCAGCTTCAGGATGTAGTTTGATTTTTTCTTCCTGTTTTTTGTTCAATAACGGATATATTATTGCAACAACAAGCAATCCTAAGTAGGCTAGTCCACCTGCAATGATCAATAATTTTATCAGTGTATTATTTGATTCATGAAAAAAGAGTAGTGCTTGTTCAAAAACCATTCTTATGTTCAGATAAACAAGAATACTTGTTATTAATATTGCGATGGCAATAATAAAAGGTTTGATTGCAAACTCACCCATTTTGTTTTTATCGCTGGTGAAATGGATGAGAGGAATAATAGCAAAGCCGAGCTGAAGACTCAGTAATACCTGACTGAATATTAAGAGTGCATCAACGTTCTCTTCACCTTTGATTAAAATAACCAGCATGGCAGGAATAACTGCTACCAGTCTAGTGATCAGCCTTCTTACCCAAGGTGTTATTCTCAAATGAAGATAACCTTCCATTACAATTTGTCCTGCTAATGTTCCAGTGATGGTGGAGCTTTGTCCTGCTGCTATCAAAGCAATAGCAAAAAGCATCGGTGCCAGATTCGATCCTAAAATCGGAGCGAGCATTTCATGTGCTTGTTTGATTTCAACAATATCATTTCTTCCAGTCTTATAAAATGCAGTGGCAGATAGGATGAGTATAAAGGCATTGACAAAAAATGCAGCATTCAGTGCAATAGCACTATCAATGAAATTTAATTTTAATGCTTTTTTAATGCCAGTTCTATCTCTTTTGATTTTTCTTGTTTGAACAAGAGCAGAGTGTAAGTAAAGATTATGCGGCATTACAGTTGCTCCTATAATTCCAATTGCAATATATAGTGCTTCTTCATTTGGAAGACTTGGAATAAAACCTTTTGCGATTTCGTTCAACTGAGGTTTGGCTAAAAACATTTCAGATAGAAAGCTGAATCCGATGATGGCAACAAGACAAATGATAAACGCCTCCATCTTTCTAATACCAAGTCTTTGTAATAACAGGAACAAAAATGTATCAGCTACAGTGAGTAATATTCCCCACATAAGGGATAATCCTGTTAGCAGTTGAATACCAATGGCCATTCCAAGAATTTCAGCAAGGTCGGTTGCAGCGATAGCAACTTCTGCGAGTATATAAAATGTAAAGTTGATGTACCTGGGGTAGGTTTCTCTATTGGCTTGTGCAAGATCTCTTCCTCTTACAATTCCGAGTCTGGCTGAAAGGCTCTGCAAAAGCAATGCCATCATATTGCTCATCAGCAAAACCCATATCAGTGTATAACCGAATTTACTGCCACCAGCTAAATCGGTTGCCCAATTTCCCGGATCCATGTAACCGACACTTACAAGGTAAGCAGGACCAAAAAAAGCGAGGATGCGCTTGATGCCATTTCTTTTCCCTGTATCAACACTTTGATTGACTTCTCCTAGTGAAGTAAATTCTTTATGGTGAACCCTTGCCATAGCGTATACGAATCTAAAAATAATTTAGGCTCAATACATCATTTGTTGCATTAACTTTAATTAAAAGAGCTTTCCATATGAAAATTGAGAAATTAAGTGGACTCATACCAGCTACATTTACTCCGATGCATCAAGATGGGACTTTAAATCTCAGTGCAATTGATGAATATTATGCATTACTTATTCGAAATAATATTGAATCCATTTTTATTTGTGGTACAACTGGAGAGGGTGAATTACTGACAGTTGATGAGCGTAAGCAAATTGCAGAAAAATGGTTGACGGTATCAAAAGG
>Ga0129333_10005173_pt1 | contig 12221 bp, 13 predicted proteins | sample CPB6_08_DNA_FD_94474 | JGI IMG/M metagenome (GOLD analysis project Ga0129333, IMG submission 94474) | Freshwater to marine salinity gradient microbial communities from Chesapeake Bay, USA - CPBay_Sum_0.6_0.8_DNA | ecosystem: Environmental > Aquatic > Marine > Coastal | place: USA: Chesapeake... | reverse complement strand
TTGCAGGCGTTCAACCAATGAGCGGTCCTACTGGACTCATCTTCGCAATGCGTTCACGTTATGCTAATCAGTCTGGTACTGAAGCATTCTTCAACGAGGCAGACACTGCATGGTCAGGTCAACCATTCGGTCGTGACGACGCTAACGGTTTCAGCGATACTGCTGCTGGTATGGGTACTACCGCTCAGAGCGGATCCAACCCTTCAGTATTGAACCCTGTTGGTACTGCAGCTTCAACTGGATACAACGTTGGTCAGGGTCTAAGAACTGACTCAGCAGAAAATCTTGATGGAACTGGCGCAGATGCATTCAACCAGATGGCTTTCTCAATCGAGAAAGTTACTGTTACCGCTAAGTCAAGAGCTCTGAAAGCTGAGTACTCATTAGAACTCGCTCAAGACCTCAAGGCAATCCACGGTCTGAATGCTGAAGCGGAACTCGCAAATATTCTCTCAACTGAGATTCTTGCTGAGATCAACCGCGAAGTTATCAGAACCATCTACAAGGTTGCTGAGCAAGGTGCTGCTCAAAACACCGCTACTGCTGGTGTATTCGACCTCGACGTTGATTCAAATGGTCGTTGGTCTGTTGAGAAGTTCAAGGGTCTTCTGTTCCAAATCGAGCGTGATGCAAACGCAATTGCACAGCGCACTCGTAGAGGAAAGGGCAACATCATCATGTGTTCTGCAGACGTTGCTTCTGCACTCACCATGGCTGGTGTTCTCGACTACACCCCTGCACTCAACGCTAACCTCAACGTTGATGATACTGGCAATACTTTTGCTGGTACTCTAATGGGTAAATTCCGCGTATACATTGACCCATATTCGGCAAACCTTACCGCAGGTAATGGTGCTCCAGGAAACCAATACTATGTTGTTGGTTACAAGGGTTCCAGCCCATATGATGCTGGTCTCTTCTATTGCCCATATGTTCCTCTCCAAATGGTTCGTGCCGTTGGTGAGAACAGCTTCCAGCCTAAGATTGGCTTTAAGACCCGTTACGGTCTTGTTGCTAACCCATTCGCTGAGGGCACTAACCAGGGTCTCGGTAACCTCAATGTTAACCAGAACCGCTACTACAGACGTGTTGCTGTTAAGAACCTCATGTGATCTGATTCACACAGGTTTTTCAGGGGTCCGAAAGGACCCCTTTTTTTATCTAAATAATTAGAAAACAAAAATGGTAAAAAATATATACGATAGGCAAATACAAAATAGAAACTTTTTATCACCAACAGGGTTTTTATTTACTTTAAATAGAGCGCCTAAAGTCTCATTTTTTTCAAATTCAGCAAATATTCCAGACATATCTTTAGGAGTTGCTGAGCAACCATCTTACTTAACAGATATTCCACATCCTGGGGATAAGATGGTTTTTGGAGACTTTACAATAAGGTTTTTAATTGATGAAGATTTGGAGAATTATATGGAAATCCAAAATTGGATGCGAGGACTAGGATTTCCAGAATCTCTTCAAGAAATTTACGATCTTCAAAAAGAAGAATCTGGTGATAGATCTTTGGGATTCAGACAATCTATGAATGTATATTCCGATGGGACGCTTCAAGTTTTAACAAGCAATAATGTTCCAAATTTTAAAGTAAAATTTAGAGACATGTTTCCAGTATCATTATCAACTTTGAATTTTGATGCAACTATGAGTGATGTTGAATACTTTACAGCAGATGTAACTTTCAGGTATACTATGTATAATATAGTTACTATGAGTGGTGATCCCCTATGATGATTGATTTGGATTCAATCCAAAGACTGTGGGAAAAAGATTCTAAAATAGATCCAGATAATCTACATACAGAATCTTTAAATATACCAGTTCTTCATGCAAAATATTTTGAATTGTATAACAATATTTTACTTTTAAGAAAAAAAGCGGAGCAACAGAAAAGAAATATTCGCCACGAAAGATATGAATATTACTCTGGAAAAGCTGATCCAGATGTTTACATCGACAATCCTTTCCCTAAAAAAATTAGAGATAAGGAAACCATGCAAAAATATCTCGATGCTGATCAGTCTCTTTCTCAAATCTGTTTGAAAATTGACTACTATGAAACTATGCTAAATTATATTGAGAGTATTCTTAAAGTGATTCAAAATAGAACTTACCAAATTAAGAATGCGATTGAATTTGTAAAGTTTCAATCTGGATATGGTTAATAAAACAGATTTAGTTATTGTAAAATCAAATGAAGTTTTTCTAAAAATAGAGGCAGATCCTCACATCGAATACGAACTTAGAGATTATTTTAAGTTTGAAGTTCCAAATGCAAAATTTATGCCTCAGTACAGAGGTAGAAATTGGAATGGAGAAATACACTTATTTGATATGAGAACTAAACAGATTTATGTTGGATTATTGGATAAACTAGTATCGTTTTGTAAGAGTTATAATTATACATATTCATTCAAAGAAAATAAATTTTACGGTCTTCCTTTCGAAATTAACGACGAAATTTCATATGAAGGCGTAAAAGATTATATGCAATCTATATGCTCCCACTCTCCACGTCAATACCAAATTGAGGGAGTATATGATGCTTTAAGACATAACCGAAAACTATTGATATCACCAACTGCCTCAGGCAAATCTCTGATGATTTATTCAATCGTGAGATATTATATAGATAAAGGAAAAAGAATTCTCTTAGTTGTTCCAACGACATCGCTAGTAGAGCAGATGTATAAGGATTTTCATGACTATGGTTGGGATGTTGAGTCATATTGTCACAGAATATATTCTGGTAGAGAGAAGGACAGTGATTTACCAGTGACTATTACAACCTGGCAGTCAATCTATAAATTGGAAAGATCTTTTTTTGAAAACTATGATGTAGTCATTGGAGATGAAGCCCATCTTTTTAAAAGCAAATCTCTAATATCTATAATGACTAAGTTACATCATGCAAAATATAGATTTGGATTTACTGGAACTTTAGATGGAACACAAACTCACAAATGGGTATTAGAAGGTGTTTTTGGACCATCATATAAAGTAACAAGAACTTCAGAATTGATGGAAAAGGGGCACCTTTCAAAACTCGATATTCAATGTGTGGTTTTAAAACATAACCCTCAAAGATTTAATACATATGAGGATGAAATTCAATACATCATCAATCACGAAAAACGAAATAATTTTATTAGAAATTTAGCAATTAACTTAAAAGGTAATACTCTTATTCTTTATAGTCGAGTTGAAACTCATGGTCAACCCTTATATGAAAACATAAATAATTCTGTCCCAAATGGACGAAAAGTTTTTTATGTCCATGGTGGAGTTGCTGCATCTGAAAGAGAAGAGATAAGAGAAATTACCGAGAAAGAATCTAATGCAATTATTATCGCATCTTACGGAGTTTTTTCTACTGGAGTAAACATTAAAAATTTACACAATGTAGTTTTTGCATCACCTAGCAAATCTAGAATTAGAAATTTACAAAGCATTGGTAGAGTTTTAAGAAAAAGTCAAACGAAAGATAAAGCAATGCTATACGATATTGCTGATGATTGCACTTACAATTCGAGAAAAAATTATACACTTAATCACTTAATTGAAAGAATTAAAATTTATAACGAAGAAAGATTTAACTATGAAATACACACAGTAAATTTAAAACAATGATAGAAGACGATTTTTTTGCAACAATTAAATTTAAATCAGGCGAAGAAATATTTGCCAAAGTTGCACCTACTGATGAAGAAGATAGGATCATGTTAATTATTACAAATCCGATTACAGTGTCTTTAATTAAAACAAGACAAGGGACAGTTGGATACAAAATTGAACCTTGGTTAAAGACTACAAGAGAAGATATGTTTATTGTTGATTTTGATAACGTTCTTACTATTTCAGAATCTAATGATATTGATATGATTCAAATGTATCAAACTTTTATTAGACAGTCTAAATTAGGAGATACTGAAAAGTTAAGTCGTAAGATGGGATATCTTGCAAACGTAAATGATGCTAAAGAGTTATTAGAAAAACTTTATAAAAAAGATCTTAAAGATACTTAAAGCTATACCTCATCTTCAACCCTAACAAAGGTATTCTAATGGTGATTTTAAAAGTTGTCAAGTCCTAATAAAAGTGGTATAATAAATTCAACTAATATTTAATATGTAAATTCATGATTTCTACCGCACCAATGACCAAAAGAAAAAGGTCAATTCATTATGTAAATAACAAAGATTTTTTAGATGCTTTGGTGGAGTATAGAATCGCAGTTAAGAAAGCCCAGGAAGAAGGTTTACCAAAACCAGTCATACCAAATTATATTGGTGAGTGTTTTCTTAAGATTGCTACACACCTTTCTTTTAAACCCAATTTTGTAAATTACATCTTTAAGGATGATATGATTTCGGATGGGATTGAAAATTGTGTTCAGTATATTCATAATTTTAACCCTGAGAAATCTACAAATCCTTTTGCATATTTTACTCAAATTATTCACTATGCATTTTTGAGAAGAATTCAAAAGGAAAAAAAGCAACTAGAAATTAAGAATAAAATTCTTGAGAAGACTGGATATGAAGAAGTCTTCGTGGATAACAATTTGGTTGACGGAGAGAATTTTAGCGACTATAATAGCATTAAGGATAATGTTCATTCCAAACTCCGCTATTAATGAAAGTTGCAATTATTACAGATCAGCACTTTGGAGCAAGAAAAAATTCAAAACTCTTTCATGATTATTTTTTAAAGTTCTACAATGATGTGTTTTTCCCGACACTGGAACAGCACGGGATTACAACTGTCATTGATATGGGCGATACATTCGATAGTCGTAAAGGTATTGATTTTTCTGCTTTAATGTGGGCTAAAAGTAATTACTATGATAGACTTCAACAAATGGGAGTTAAAGTTTATACAGTAGTTGGTAATCATACAGCATATTATAAGAATACTAATGAAGTAAACGCGGTAGATTTATTGCTTCGTGAATATTCTAATGTAGTGGTTATTTCTGATCCAAAAGAACTTAAGATTGGAAATTTGAACGTATTGTTTATACCCTGGATTAATCAAGAAAATGAAGAAAAAACTTATAGACTTATTGAAAATACAACTTGCAACTGTGCGATGGGGCACCTTGAGCTCAACGGATTTACTCCTTATAAAGGACACACCATGGATCATGGTATGGAAAGCAAATTATTTGAGAAGTTCAAGCGCGTCTTCTCGGGACACTATCACACTAGATCGGATGATGGAAAAATCTTCTACCTAGGAAATCCATATGAAATATACTGGAATGATTTGAATGATTCTAGAGGATTTCATATTTTTGATACCGAGACGTTATCTCATACACCAATCAATAATCCGTATAGAATGTTCTATACAATTTACTATGAAGATACATCATATCAAACTTTTGATACCCGCGAATATGAGCAAAAAATTGTTAAAGTCATTGTAAGAAAAAAGACTGACCTTAAAAAATTTGAAAAGTTTATTGATAAGTTATATGCATCTAATGTTGCTGAGTTGAAGGTTGTTGAAAATTTCCAAATTGAACAATCTGAAGACTTTGAGGCATTTGAATCAGAAGATACTCTTTCTATATTAAATAGATATATTGAAGAATCTGAAATCACTTTAGATAGAAGTGTAATTCAAAATTTAATTTCGGAAATATACCAAGAGGCTTGCGAGATGGTTTAAAATGTATCTACTAACCATATCAGGAAGAAACGACGAAGGAGTTTATACTGTTGTAAATGAATATGGAGATAGTGTTCTTTATATCTTTGAAGAGGAAGACGATGCCTCAAGATATGCTATGATGCTTGAGGATGTTGGTTATCCTGAAATGGAAGTAGTTGAAATTGAAGATGAGTTGTTGATGAAAGCGTGTGAAATTCACGATTATAGATATGCAATTATTACTCCTGATGACATTGTAATTCCCCCAGAAGACCATGATCTTATTTCGTAAAATTCGTTGGAAAAACTTTTTGAGTACTGGTAACCACTTTACTGAAATTAGTTTGGATGAAAATTCCACTAATCTCATTATTGGTACAAATGGTGCTGGAAAGAGTACAGTATTGGATGCTCTGACGTTCTCTCTATTTGGTAAACCATTTAGAAAAATTAATAAACCTCAATTAGTAAATACTGTAAATGAAAAGGACTGTCTAGTTGAAGTAGAATTTACGATTGGATCTACAGATTGGAAAGTTGTTCGGGGGATAAAACCAGCAATTTTTGAGATTCATAGAAATGGATCCGTATTGGACCAATCTTCTGCAGCTCTGGACCAACAAAAATGGTTGGAGCAAAATGTCTTGAAAATGAACTATAAGTCTTTTACTCAAATTGTAATTTTGGGTAGTAGTACTTTTGTCCCTTTTATGCAACTGACTGCGGCAAATCGACGCGAAGTGATTGAAGATCTTTTAGATATTAAAATATTTTCATCAATGAATTTAGTTGTAAAAGAAAAAATTCGTCAAGTAAAAGATGAGATAAAAGTTCTTGAATACAAGAAGGAGTCTATTCAAGATAAGTTGCAAATGCAAGAAAATTTTATTGAGCAACTTGAGAATCGTGGAAAAGATAACATCAACAGCAATAATCGGAAAATTTCCGATTTAATAACTGAAATTGAAACTTACGCATCTGAGAATACTAATCTAGAACAAGAAGTGGAGAAGTATACTAAAGAGCAAGAGGAAGTTGTTGGTGCTGGAGATAAGTTAGTAAAGCTTAATAATCTTAAAGGAAAAATTTCTCAAAAAGTATCTGCTATTACTAAAGAGCATAAGTTTTTTACTGAGAATACGGTATGCCCTACATGCACACAGTCAATTGAAGAGACTTTCAGAATAAATAGAATTGAAGACGCTCAAAATAAAGCAAAGGAGTTGCAATCTGGTTATAAAGAACTGGAGGGAGCAATTAAAGAGGAGCAGGAGAGAGAGCGTCAATTTATTCTACTCTCTAAGGAGATTACAAAATTAACGCATGGAATTTCTCAAAACAATACAAAGATATCTGGATGTCAGAGACAAATCAGAGATCTTGAATCTGAAGTTCAAACTATTACCGAGAACCTTGCAAACCGAAATTCTGAACATGAGAAGTTAGAAACTTTTAAAAACAACTTAAAACTTACTTACGACGAATTGGTTTCCAAACGGGAATCTATAAACTATTACGACTTTACATATAGTTTACTAAAAGACGGTGGAGTTAAATCCAAAATCATTAAGAAGTATCTTCCTTTAATTAATCAACAAGTTAATAGATATCTTCAAATGATGGATTTTTACATTAATTTTACTCTTGATGAGGAATTTAATGAAACCGTCCAGTCACCAATTCATGAAGATTTTTCATATTCTTCTTTTAGTGAAGGTGAAAAAATGAGGATAGATCTTGCATTACTTTTTACCTGGAGGGAAGTTGCAAGGTTTAAAAACTCAGTAAATACCAACCTGCTAATAATGGATGAGGTTTTTGATAGCTCTTTAGATGGGTTTGGTACTGATGATTTCTTAAAGATTATCAGATATGTTATTAAGGATGCAAATACTTTTGTTATTTCTCACAAAGAATCTTTGCATGATAAGTTTGCAAATGTTATTAAATTTGATAAAATCAAAGGATTTAGTAAATTAGTATGAAAGTTTTAATTACTGGACATAAGGGATTTATTGGTAAACACGTTTTTGATGATTGGGTATCAACTCATAACCATTGGGTAATGGGAATGGATTTACCCTTTGATATTGGGAATTTTGATGGTGGAGATTATGATCTTGTAATTCATCTTGCTGCTTTTGCAGACATTAGAGATAGTCAAGAAAATCCAGAAAAATATTATGAAAATAATGTTCTTAAAACTAAGAAATTATTTGATTGGTGTAGAGAAACAAATACTCGTCTTTTATACGCATCCTCAAGCACTGTAGAAGAGGACTATTGGACTAATCCATATGCAATGACGAAGTGGATTAATGAAGTAATGGCTCCACCAAATTCAGTTGGTATGAGATTTACTACAGTTTATGGTCCAGGTGGTCGTGGTAATATGATGTATGATTTGCTTAAAGATGGTAAGGCAACATATGTAACCAATCACAAAAGAGATTGGATTCATGTGAAAGATATTTGTCGTGCTATTAGGTATCTTGCATCAAGCGATGTGACTGGACCCGTTCCTGTTGGTACTGGGAAGTCTGTAAAGGTTTCTGATCTAGCAAAAGCATTTGGTCAGGGGCATCTGCCAGTTGAGGAACTGACCCCTGGGGAAAGACAAGACAACGTTGCGGATATTAAAATACTAACTAGTATTGGATGGTTTCCCACCATCGACATTCTGGATACAGTCAATGAACACTCCAAATTGGCAACATCACTCTAAAAAAGAACAGAAACGAAAACTTAAACCGCAAGCACTGAGGCAGGCGAAAGCACGTCTGAGACAGTTCAAGAAGCGTCACATGAACCGCTCCAATGGGGCGGTTTCGTCGTATTATACGTTCATACGAAACAAAACCGATGCCCGTTCGCCACGAAATCAAATCTCAACTTGCTAAACTGCTTGCTACCGAAGATTTGTTGGTAGAGCACAAGAAAGTTCAGACTGCCTGTTTCAATGTCCATACTCGCGTTCTGACGCTTCCTCTGTGGGAGAGAGCAAGTAATGTCGTTTATGATTTGCTAGTCGGTCATGAAGTTGGACACGCACTCTATACTCCCGATGAGGATTGGTTGAAAGAATATAAGATTCCTCCGCAATTTGTTAATGTGTGTGAGGATGCTCGTGTTGAGAAATTGATGAAGCGTAAGTATGCTGGTCTTGCTAAGACGTTTTTCAATGGATATAAGGAGCTGAATGACGAAGATTTCTTTCAGATTGCCGATGATGATATTTCTACGTTTAACCTTGCCGATCGTGCAAATTTGTGGTTTAAGATCGGTAACTATACCAATGTGCCTATTGAGCGTGGTGAGGAAATGGATATTATCAACCTCATTGCCGACACCGAAACCTTTGCCGATGTGTTGGTTGCAGCAGAAGCATTGTATAAGTATTGTAAACGTAAGAAAGATGAAGAGGTAAAGACTTCTCTTGATGATCTTGAGATTGATCAAGGTGGTTCTACTAACCAACCTGCTAATGAGCTGGGTGATCAGCAGCAAGGGGAAACTGAAAGTGATCAGGAGCAACCTGGTGAAACTGATTCTTATGGCGGAACTTCCGAGCAAAAGGAACAACCAACTTCTGCGAATGATAATGTTGATAGTGAACCTGATGTTCGTACCGCCGATTCTTTGGAGGAACAACTTCGCAATCTTGTAAACAGTGATTCTACTGAGAATAATTACGTAGAAGTTCCTAAAGTAAATCTCAATACTATTATCGCTAGTAACTTTAGTGTTCATAAGGAGATTAATTCTTCTTTTAATCTTCAGCAGAAACTTCATTGCGAACATGCTAAAGATCGTGGGTTGAAACCGTCAAATCTCTATTATGAAACCGATCTTGAGTTTAAAAAGTTTAAGACTTCTGCTCAGAAAGAAGTGAATTATTTGGTGAAAGAATTTGAGTGTCGTAAAGCAGCAGATCAGTACTCTCGCGCATCAACTGCTCGCACTGGTGTTCTCGATACTACTCGTCTTCACACCTATAAGTACAATGAAGATCTTTTTAAGAAGGTTTCTGTGATTCCTGATGGAAAGAATCATGGTTTGATTTTTGTTTTAGACTGGTCTGGTTCTATGGGAGATGTAATGCTAGATACTTGCAAGCAACTTTTTAATCTTATTTGGTTTTGTAAGAAATTATCTATTCCATTTGAGGTTTATGCTTTTACTAATGAATGGCGTCGTTGTGAATATGATTATGAAACTGGAGATTATGTTTCTGTTGATCGCACTCCCCACTATGAAAAACAAGAAAACTTGTTGATTGTTGATGAATCTTTCACTATGATGAATATTCTTACTAGCAAAGTTTCTGCTAAAGAATTGGAGAATCAACTTATCAACGTTTGGCGTCTTGCATATTGCTTCTCAAGGAATTGCTATACTCAATATACATATCCTCCTCGTTTGGTATTGTCTGGAACTCCTTTGAATGAAGCTTTGATTTCTCTCCATCAAATTCTTCCAAAATTCCAGAAAGATAATAAACTTCAAAAAGTTCAGTGTATTGTTTTGACTGATGGTGAAGCAAATCAACTTCACTATTATCGTGAAGTGAATCGTGGGTATGAACGAGGTTCATATCTTGGAAGTGGATATGTTCATCCCAATTTTACTTTCCTTCGTGATCGTAAACTTGGAGCCACTTATTCTGTTAAGGAAGGTTATCATGGATTTACTGATACTCTTCTTAGGAATTTGAAAGATAACTTTCCGCATATTAATTTTATCGGTATTCGTGTTCTTGAAAGTCGCAATGCAAATCGCTTTATTGGTTTGTATCATTCTTCTTCTGATGATAACTTTAAAGAATATGTGAAAATTCAAGATGACTGGAAAAAGTTGAAGAGTTTCATTATCACTAAATCTGGTTATGATGCATACTTTGGTATTTCTGCATCTGCACTTTCTCAGGATGCTGAGTTTGATGTTGCCGAATGTGCAACCAAGTCTCAGATTAAGAGTGCTTTTGTGAAAAGTCTCAAATCTAAAAAAATGAATAAAAAGATTTTAAGTGAATTTGTGGAACTTGTTGCTTGATAAATATTTCAAAGAGTTTTCTTCTAGCAATGAGCAGATTTACCGACTTATTCCAAGAACCAGCACCAGCACCAGAAGCTCCTGCACCCGCCCCAGTGGTTGCACCTGCACCAGAAGTTAAGCAAGTTGCTGCTAAAAAACTGGAAGCACCAGTATCAAAGAAAAAATTTTCAATGGGTTGAATAGATGAAAACATTTCAACAATTTATGGTAGAATGTTATTCTATTCAAGAGACTTCTCTTACTCGCGTAATGAAAAAGTCTGAAAAGGGTGGAACTGCAATCATGTCTGCTCAAAGAGGAGACAAGTCAAAAACCGAAAATAAAGCAAGATCTAAACAACTAGAAAAAGATATTAGAGGTGCTGGTCTTCCAGGACCTACTAAAGTATCTGGACGTTATACTGAAAATCCAGGAACTCCCCAGGAGAAAAAAGTAGGAGAAAAGTCTCATATAATTTCTTCTGGTAAAAAGGGTAAAAGAAAGTTTAAGAAAGCAGTTGAAAAACTTGGTAAAAAGTATGACCAAGACTCTGTTTTGATTCAAAGAAAACCAAAAGGATCTGCTACAATTAAAGGAACTTCAAAAACATCTTGGCCAGGTAAGGGTAAGAATGTTAATGTTGGTAAAATGAATCCTGGTAAAACTGGTGAATTCGATACTAAAGTTAAGAATAAAACATTTACTTATGAAGACTAAATTTCCACTTGAACATGTCGTTAAATACGATACTAAAGAAGTCTGGATTAAATGTAATAGCAGCACAACTGCTATGGGCATTCCAGCACTTGTAGAAAAATATTATCCTGGATATACTGGTCATATTGCTAGTGCTGATTATCTTGAGAAACTCAAGAACCAGTTGGACAACTGACCACTGGGGGTCTTAAGGACCCCCTTTTTCGTTTATAATGACTATGTTGAAACAAAACAAATCACCTAATTATGGCTCTTTCTTCTGACTATGTTCGGACTTCTCTGCAAGCACTCTACGGTAGTAATGTTACCGCTGCGGATGTTCGTGCGTGGTGCGCTATGAATGATAGTAATTATCAAACTGTTACCAATAAGCTTTCTAAGTTTAAAGTATCTCGCGGTAAGTGGAATCTGACCATTCAAGAAGCACGAGAGCAACTTGAGCAAACTGTAAAAGCACCTGCTGCTATTCCTGCTATTGAACAAAATCTTATTCCTGAAAAGGATGATACCTTTGTTAAGTTTGGTAATTTTGGTGATATTAAAAAGATCATTCAGTCTCGTCTTTTTTACCCAACTTTCATTACTGGTTTGTCTGGTAATGGTAAAACTTTTTCTGTTGAACAGGCATGTGCTCAGTTGGGACGTGAACTCATCCGTGTAAATATTACGATCGAAACTGATGAAGATGACCTTATCGGTGGTTTTAGGCTTGTTGATGGGAACACTGCATGGCATAACGGTCCCGTCATCGAAGCACTTGAACGAGGAGCAATCCTTCTTCTTGACGAGATCGACCT
>Ga0129333_10005172_pt1 | contig 12223 bp, 7 predicted proteins | sample CPB6_08_DNA_FD_94474 | JGI IMG/M metagenome (GOLD analysis project Ga0129333, IMG submission 94474) | Freshwater to marine salinity gradient microbial communities from Chesapeake Bay, USA - CPBay_Sum_0.6_0.8_DNA | ecosystem: Environmental > Aquatic > Marine > Coastal | place: USA: Chesapeake Bay... | reverse complement strand
AGCTAGCTTCTTTTTATCAAGATGCACAAATAAGTAGTAGTAATGAAACTCTTCAACAAAGTATTACTGCTCTTTACAGCAATTATACCGGATAATTATGTCAATATCACCTTTTACAGATAACCCATCTGCAATTAAGAAAGTCACTAACCGTGAAGGGGATGGTACTGGTAGACTATCGTCTCCTCAAAGCCCTGCTACTGCTCCTGCACCTAACTATGAAGTCTCAGTAGCAGATAAACCTGGGTTAACTTCAGATCAAACTCTTGCTCATACTGGCCCAAATGCTGGTGTTATGGCTGGTAGTGGAACCACTCCTACAGATATTCAAGGTTTTGTTTCTACTACTGGTAATAAGATATTAATTGATAGCACGTTTGGTTCAGACTCACTCATAATGCAGCACCATACGGGTGCATCTATAGTTATTGATTCTGACGGGTCTATTCATCTTTATTCTACGGGTAAAAAAGGTGTTGGAGTAGTGTCGCCAAGAGGTGATCTTACTATCTTTGCTCGTAACAATTTAATTATAAAAGGTGAAAGTAGAATAGTTTTAGAATCTACTGGTGATATAGATTTTAATGTTGGAGGATCTTTAGGTCTTCACGTTAAAGGTGATATGGTAACTAACGTTCAAGGGGCTATTCACACTTCATCAGATGGTGTTATAGTTACCGAGACTGTTAAAGATATGAGCACAGTAGTGGGTGGTGATAGTGTTCTTACTGTCGCTGGTAATGCTAAGACACAAGCATCAAGAGCATTCTCAGTAGATGCTGGTAAAGATATAGACATAAGAACAGATACTAAAATGACAGTTCAAACTCAAACTGATCATATAGTAAAAGTAAAAGGCAATTCAACTATTGATGTTAAAGGCACTCATACTGCTTCTGTAGAAGGTAATACTAAACATCAAACTAAGGGTAAGTTAGATATATTAGCTGATAAAGATACAACTCTTCAATCTAAAGAAAAATTAAATCTTACTTCTACTGGTGCATTTAAAATATCAGCAACTGGTGCAATATCTCTTAATACTTCTTCTACTACCAATATTCTTGGTACTGGTGCAATAAACATTAATGGATCCACTACTACAATTCAAACAAGTGGTTCACCTTCAGTTGATACTGCGTCAGGTTCAGGTGATATATCTGAAGCAGAAAAAGCTCGTTATGCTCCATCAGAAACTATTATTGATAACCTTTCATCTACTAGAGTAGCACCAGACTTTCCTGCTAATGCTAAGAGAATGTCTGCAGAAGAATTTTCACTCTATAAAAATGAAAAACAAACTCCTAATCCTAAAGCAGAAGCATATGCCGCAGGTAATAAAGGTGCAGGCGTTCCTCCTACATTTAAAGATGCAGGAACAGCAGAGCCTGCAAATATGGGAGCTCACGATAGACCAGCTGGTATTGGTAACTCAAATGGTAAATCAGAAAAACCAGGTGTACCAATGCCTACTTCTATTTACAATTCAAGTCAAAAGATTTCTAGACACTTTACTGTTGGTCATATTGATGGACTTAGAAGAGCACCAGCTTCCCAGCATAAAGCAATATTGAAAGAAGCAATGAATACAGCATGGAATATTCTTGATCCATTAGTTGAAAAATTTGGTAATAGATTTACTATTACTAGCTGGTGGAGAAATAATTCTCCTAATCATGTTACTGGTGGTGCAGTTGATATGAGAGCATCTAATAAAAATGATGTACAATTAACTGCAGAAATAGCTGCATTTATTAGAGATAACCTTCCCTACAAACAACTATTTCTTGAAAAGAATGATTCGCCAGGTATTCATTTGCATGTATGGGCAGCACCAGAAGGTAGTGGTGCATCTGGTAATGTGTTGACTTGTGAAGATCCAAAGTGTAATAGCTCTAGAGCAGGACTACAACTTTCGTTTGCTGTTGCTGCTCTTAAGAGAGCTGGAGGTAAGGTAGCATAATGAGTGATGAAGTTATTAGTCAGGATACAACAGCTCTTATACAAAAAGGTGTCTTGCAACAACCAGGCTTCTATGGAAGCCAAGAAATGTCAGACTCTAATGATGCTTTTAATGCAGCAGTAGGTATAGCAGTTACTGCAGCTGCATTTGCTGGCTCATTAAAAAAGAAACAACCTGCTCCTCCTTCATATGTTAGAACAAAAGATAACTATATCTTAACTGAGTTAGAAAGACTGGCTATACAAAATAAAGCACAGCAATTAGCTGCTTATGGAGTTGTTCCTTATGATACTTTAGAGAACTTCTTTTATATTCTTGCAGCTACAGAAAATCCAAGCGATTTAAATTTTATAGCCGGGGTGGTAAATATCCCTGAGATGGGACAACCTCGTTATATTAGAAACATAAGAGGGATTTGTGATTTACCAGATATCTATAAAATAGGTTATCTCGCACAAGGTGTAGCATCTGTCAATCAAAGATATGCGCCCCGTTTTAGACAAGTTGAAACATATACAGATCAAAGCCGTTCATATTATGGTGGTATTAATAACTCAGTAAATATATCTTCACAATTAGGAGTTTTAGGTCCTATCGTACTTTCTGCTGCTACTAATCTAGCTGGCGGAGGCAAATATCTCTCTGCTGCACCTTCTATAGGATCATCTTCAATAACCAATGCAGTAAATGCAATTGGAGGTATTTACGGAGGTAGAAGTTTTTCTCCAATTGGTAATGCTTTGCCTCCTGCAGCTATTAATGCAATATTAAATCCTAAAGCTGCAGCAGCAGGAGCTGCAGCAGGTCTAGCAAGTGGTATTGTAGGTCAACTAGGAGCAGGTATAGGTGGTGCTCTTAAAGGACTTCTTGGAGCATCACCTTTAGGAGGCGCATTATCTGCGTTAGGTCCGTTAGGAGGTATCGCTGCTGGTATTCTTTTAGGTCAAAGTGGCGGTTATGCATTAGGTAGTTTTCTCTCTGAAGTTCTTTTAGGAACAAGAATTAAGAGTGCACAACTTGCTAATAACCCCATGCTTCAACCTCCTTCTTACGCTGGTAAAGCATTCTTCGGGGAAGCACCAACTGCATTACCAGCCATAGATCAAGTATTCTGCAGAAGTATAGGAGCATTTGGATCTCCTACAGGAGGTAACGGAGTAGTAAGTTTTGGAATGCAAAATTTTGCTTCTTTAGGTGGTGGGTTATCTGTAGGTTCTCTAGTTAGTAGAATGGTAACTGGTTCTTTTGATATTCCTTCACCTACAACATTTTATGGAAGTCAAATTAATCAGAATATTACTAATGTTGCTAGCATATTGAACGTTGCAACTAATGCTATTATTGAACCTAGAAGATCAGATAATGCAATACCTTTCATGATAGGATTTGGATCTGCAATTCTAGGCGAAACATTTAACCCGTTTGGCTCAAGACCATTTACAGACAGTTGGAAACTTGCAGCTTCTACTGCAAATGATATACAAAGATACAATCCTCAATATCTAGCAACATGTAGAACCTCCTTATAAATAATTTAATGACAACAGAACTCTATTCCGATCTTACTACTAATTTTACTATTCACCCTGTAAAGGGTGATTTAGTGTCTTTAAAAGACAGTGACGCAGTAAAGAGATCTATAAGAAATTTAATTTTAACTGATCCCTATGAAAGATTCTTTAATCCGACAATAGGCTCAGGTATCAATGCTAGTTTATTTGAGAACATGAGCAGAGATACTGAATCTATTATTAAAATAAGAGTAACAGAAACAATTGAAAACTTTGAACCTAGAGCTAATTTGATAAATGTAAATGTTAAAGCTCTTCCAGATGATAATGCATATAGAGTGAACATTGTTTTCTCAGTTAATAACAACACTCAACCAGTTCAACTAGATTTTATCTTAAGAAGAGTAAGATAATATGGCTAATACAAGTTTTCTAAATGTATCTGAATTAAGTTTTGATGGTATTAAGAACAACCTAAAAACTTATATGAAAAACCAGGCAGTGTTTGCCGATTATGATTTTGAAGGTTCAAACCTAGGCGCTCTTATTGATATTCTAGCTTATAACACTTACATGAATTCTTTCTATTTAAATATGGTAGGAAGCGAATCTTTCTTAGATTCTTCTGTTATTAGAAGCTCAGTAGTCTCACATGCAAAAGAACTAAATTACGTTCCTAGATCAAAAGCATCTGCAAGAGCAAAAGTAACATTTACAATCAATACTGGGGGTGCTGCTCCTAGATTTTTAGTTATACCAGAAAACTATGTAGTGAAAACTACTGTAGATGGTATTAACATGGATTTTACTACTTCAGAAGCAATAGTGGTATACCCTAACAATGGTCAATATGTTAGTGAGCAAGTATTTGTTTATGAGGGTAAAATTGTAACTGAAACATTTAATGTTACATCAGATACAAGATTTACTCTGCAGTCAGAAAATGTAGATACTAGTAGTATAAGTGTCTTTGTACAAAATTCAGCAGTTGACACTACTACTGAAGAGTACAGCTTAGCTGAAAGTTTAGTAAATGTAAATGCACAATCTAAAGTGTTTTTTGTACAAGGTTATAAAAGTAATCAATATGAAATAGTTTTTGGTGATGGAGTAGCAGGTAAAGCGATTTCTGTTGGTAATATAGTAAGAGTTAAGTATAGATCAACTAACGGTACTACAGGTAACAAAGCAAGTGTATTTTCTGCTTCAGCAAAAATTGATGGACTGTATACAGTATCGGTAAGTACAAATCTACCTGCATCAGATGGTGCATCAGCTGAAACTACAGACTCAATTAAATTTTATGCACCGAGACATTTTACAACTCAATATAGAGCAGTGACGAGAGATGATTATGTTAACCTTATTAGATCGCGCTATCCACAAATTCAAACAGTTAACGTATACGGAGGAGAAGATGCTGATCCTCCCCAGTATGGTAGAGTTCTTATTTCTCTTATTCCTAACAGTTCAATTCCGTTCGTTTCTGACGAATTGAAGGCTGATATTGTAAATTATTTAAAGACAAAAAGTATTACAACTGAACCTGTCATTGTAGATCCTCAATATCTTTATGTTGAAGTAGATTCACTAGTGTTTTATGATCCTACTCTAACAAACAAAACACAAGGTGCTCTAACTACTCTTGCTAAAAATGCAGTTCAAAGTTATAATAATACTTACTTAACAGAATTTGGTAATGATTTAAGAAAGTCTAAGCTGCTTGCAATGATTGATAATGCTGATCCTTCATTTGTAAGTAATCAAACTCAGCTAAGAGCAATTTATAAAATTAAACCTATTAGAACAATTAATAACAAATATACTATTAGTTTTGGTAATGAACTTAGTAGAACTAACTATTATGCCTATAATCCAGGTGATGAAAGAGTTATTAATAGTTCAGTATTTCAATATTATAGAGCAGATAACGGTACTGTTTACGATGCATACATCTCTGATGATGGTGCAGGTAAGCTTATTATATACTATATCTCTGCAAATAATCCTTATGAAATATTAGAAAGTAATATCGGTACTATAGATTACTTCACAGGTAAACTATCTTTTGATATTACTGTTCAAGAATATATTAATTCAATTGATATTTCTGCTAAACTACTTTATGATGATATAACAGTTAATAATACTATATTCCTTGCAATTGATTTCTCTAAGATTAACGTTACTCTACAAGTTTATAACGTATAATGATAATAGATCTTAAAAATATAGCTCCTCTAGTAGAGAAACAGTTTCCAGCCTTCTATCAAGAAGAGGGACCCGATTTTATTCAGTTTGTAAAAGCATACTATGAATGGCTTGATACTGAAGGTCCTATCGGTAAAGCTCGAGCTCTTGCAGAAACTTCTGATATAGATGATACTGCAGAAGAATATGTAGAGTACTTTTTTAAAAAATATTTACACGGAATTCCTAAAGAAATATTAGGAGATAAAAGACTTCTTGAAAAACATATTTTAGATCTTTATAGATCAAAAGGCTCTATTGAAGGTCTTAAACTTCTTTTTAGATTTCTTTATAGACAGGAAATTGAAGTATATATTCCTGAAGTAGACATGCTTCGAGCATCTGATGGTAAATGGGTTAGAAAAAAATATCTAGAAATTTCTAACATGCCTTTAAACTATACTTTTAATAACAAGTATATTCGTGGAACTACTACAGGTGCTTTAGCTTATGTAGAAAACACTCTTCAGTTTTATCTTGGTAATCAAATAAGTAATGTGCTTTACATTAGTAATATTACACCTGGTCCGTTTGGAGATGAATTTATTCAAGGTGAATATGTAATACATGATGATATTAATCTAAGAGATTGTCCTTATATTTTAGGATCACCAACAGGAGCGGTTATAGTTGATTCAAGTGCTGATAACGCAATAGGTGATTTTTTAACCACTACATCTTCATCAGGTGAAAGATTAAAATATCAAGTTTCATCTTTAAGAAACTCACAACTTCTTAGAGGTTACATTAGATTCAAGATTGTTGATGGTGGATATGGCTATACCTTACAGACTCCTGTAAATATTTTACCAGGATCTAATACTACTGGTTCAGGTGCTAATTTTAAAATAGGTAGAATTGCTAATACTAGAAGCTTCCAATATAATACAAACTTGTTATCTAATGTTCTAAGCACTCAATTGGCAGACCCTTCTTATGGACCTGATCTTAACTTTACATTTTTAGGATCTCTTCTCTCTGATGCTCTTTCCTTTGCTAACCTAACAATTGGAACGATAGATAGATTAACAGGAGTAACTTCCGGAGATCATAACTATAACGGTTCTGTAATTCCAGAAGTAATCGAGACGCGTATTTACGGCTATGGTATTCAAGATGAGAGGGGTGGTATATGGGGCGGTAATGCTAGAATAACTGGTACTCCTTCTACTGGTAACGGTGTTATTGAATCAGTAATTTTAGTTTCTTCTGGACTAGGATACAATAGCAACGGAGAAACATTACAATTTATCAACTCATCTAATAATGACTTAGCATGTGAATTAACTATTATTACAGGTGGTGTAGGAACAGAGGAAGGCTTCTGGGAAAACACAGATGGGTTTATAAGCAGCAATAAGTATATTCAGGACAGTTTTTATTATCAAGAGTATTCATACGAAATTCAAATTGAAAAGTCTTTTGAAAAATATGTAGATATTCTTAAGAAAGTTATGCACCCTGTAGGTAATAGAGTATTTGGTAAAGTGCTTATTACTGATATTAATTCAGAAACTAATTCACTTGCAATTGAACAAGAGACATTTGCGCAAACTTAATAGAAGAAAAAGATAGCCCAAGGAACATTTTTAAGACCAATTAGAAACAAATTTATTGAAGATTTTATTGAAGATGTTGGTAATACAGCTACCAGCTATTTTGTTACTTTTGGTAAATTTGATGCATGGCCTACAGTTTACGCAAGCAATGGTAGTATAATATCAGATGATAATAACCCTCCTACAACTAATACCAGTTTAAAAGTTTCTACATATGACGTTTATAGAAACATGCTTTATGGTAAGCAGATTAATGAAACTAATGTTGCTTACGTAATTAGAAGAATAGACTGGGCTGCAAATACTGTATATGATTATTTTGATGATGAAGACCCTGATCTGTTTACTAAAAACTTTTATGTTATGAACTCTAGTAAGAGAGTATATAAGTGTCTATTTAATAACTACGGTGCACCCTCTACAGTAGAACCTCAAGACTTTAATCCTAACGGTGATTTCGTTACTCTACCTGATGGCTATAAATGGAAGTATATGTATACTGTTTCATCTCAGCAGTTTACTAATTTTGGTTCTACAGATTACATTCCAGTTTATGATGATGTAAACGTTAAAAATTTTGCTTCTAACGGCGCAATACATGTTGTAGTAATTGATAATGCAGGTGCTAACTACCCGTACGCTAACGGAACAGTAGTATCACAAATCTCTCCTACTGTAGTTAAAATTAATCCAGTAGGTGCAGATTCTATTTCTGGTATATACAAAGACTCTTCTTTCTATGTCTATTCTGGATCTGGAAATAATTTTATTTCTACTATTTCAGATTATGTTGTTAACTCTACAGGTAATTTTATTACTACTTCTAAAATAGCTCCATTCTTAGATTCAACATCTTATTATAAGATTGGTCCTTCCGTAGTATTTACTGGAGATGGTACTGATTGTGAAGCATTTGCTTATGTAGAGCCAATTGCTAATTCTATATCAAGAGTTGATGTAGTAAATCAAGGTCAAAATTACACATATGCTACAGTAGGTTTTGTTGCAAATTCAGCAGCTTTAGGTACTGGTGGAGGTGCAACTGGAAGAGCAATTATTTCACCTCAGAGAGGTCATGGTTACGATACCATTACTGAACTAGGTTGTGATACATCAGTTATATCGGCAGAAGTAAAAGATCCGATAGATCTACTTCCTAGCTGGGCAACTTATAGACAAATAGCTTTACTTTATAATCCAATTGCAACAGCAAACGGCTCTGTATATCTTGATACTTTCTTTAAGCAATATACAACTCTATCTACCCCATATTTTGCTGGATTATTTCCTACTGGAGCAACAGTAACTGGTCTTTCTAGTGGTGCTACAGGAACTGTAATTTATGCAGATCAAGCTAATGTTTATTTGACAGCAGTTAATGGTAACTTCTCTCAGAATGAAACGATTTACGAATCATTATTTGGAACAACTAATATTGCATCCTCTATAAATACTAACGAATTAGCTCCATATTCTGGTGAAATATTCTACTACAAAAATATCGAGCCAATCTTAAGATATTCAGGTTCTAGAGAGCAGATTAAAATATATTTTAAAGTTTAAGGATTAAAAATGGCCGGTACTGAACTACAAACAGATTTAAATGTAGCTCCATATTTTGATGATTATAATGACGACAAACAGTATTATCGTATACTGTTTCGTCCTTCTGTTGCAGTACAGGCAAGAGAGCTTACTCAGATCCAAACTATTCTACAAAAGCAGATTTCAAGATTTGGAAATAGCATTTATAAAGATGGTTCAATCATTGAAGGTTGTACTTTTAAATCATATCCTAATCTTCCTCAAGTTAAATTTAAAGATAGTAATACTACCACATTAGATTTTGGACTTCTTACAGAAAATAATGCAGAAGTTGCAAATTCGTATCTTTTAGTTTCTAATACAACTGGATGCCGTGCAGTTATCTTTAAAGCATTTACAGGTGCTGAATCTGTAGTAACTACTGGAAGTGCTGACACTAATCGAGCATATCTTCAATATATCAAAACCGGTTCTCTCGGTGGTGTCGGTGTGCCAGCATATACACAAAACGAACAGATTGATGTATACAACACATCACAAAATAAAAATAGCCCATTAAGCGCCGCAAATAAATTAGGATATATCTATACTCTTTCATCTAATAGCTACGTAAATGCTTTTGGTGTTGGTTATGGTATGAAAGTTGGTCAAGGAATTATTTTCCAAAAAGGCTTCTTCCAGAAGACTCTTCCTCAAACTTTTATGATTAGAGAACATGGTTCTAATGCAGCTGGTATTAGAGTAGGATTTAGCACAGAAGAATTTATAATAACAGAAGTTTCAGATAATTCTCTTAATGATAATGCTATTGGTTCTTATAACTATACAGCACCAGGTGCGCACAGACTTAAACTAGTTCCTACCCCTACCTTCTATGATGCTGCTAATAATGCAGTAACTGTTCCAGAAAATTTTCTTTCTATATTAGAGTTTGATGGTGGTGATGGTAGAATAGTTATTAATAAAACTGATATGCAGTTAAGTTCGTTGGGTGATCTTCTTGCAACAAGAACTTTTGAAGAATCTGGGGATTATATTGTAAGACCATTTTCTGTAGATGTTATCGCTCACGAATCTAATACTCAATCTTTCTACTATAATGTAGGTGCTGGTATAGCGTATGTAGATGGTTATAGAGTAGAATTAGCATCACCAAGAAGAGTAGAAGTGAAAAGAGCTATTGATACAGCTTACTCAGAAAATCAACTATCAACTATTAACATGGGTAACTATGTTAGAGTGCAAAACTTTGTAGGAACTATTCCAGTAGAAACCATACCTGAAGTTATGCTTATTACTGGTGATCAAGAAGTTCTAGGTAATAATCTTCCTATTACTCAACCTATAGGCGGGTTAAATGCTAAATGGGTTGGTAATGCTAATGTTCGCGCTGTAGTGTTTGATGCAGGTTCTGGTAGAAAAGGAACCCCTAACGCACAATTCCAAGTATATCTTTCAAACATTAGAATGAACGCTGGTAAGAGCTTCCTTACTGATGCAGATTCTTTCTATATGAATCACCCAACATATGGTTATGTTTTTGGTGATTTTATTAAAGATTCATCCGGTAAAGTAATTCTTAACGATACACAATTACAAAATCTTCTCTATAGTACTGGTAAGACAGGTACAAAGAGACTTACTACAAGTTCAGGTGTAAACGATTCTATTTTAGTTTACAGAAAAACACTTCCAACTAGTGGTGGTATTACTCTAACAAGTCCTGGTGAGGTTCAAGCATCATTTACTCTTACAGGATCTGATGAGTTTAACTATGGTGTTGGATTCTTAAGTGATGTAAACTCAGAAGATGTTAACATTACATTTAAACAAGACACTTTAAGTAATATTATTATTACAAATGCTAACAATGCTGGTTTCAATTCTGTAGGTGCTAACTTAACAAGTAGAACTGCATTCGCTACCGGTTGGTATGAAGGTATGCAATTGAAGCTTACTAATGGTGTTGGAGCAACTGGCTATGTAACTATTAGAACAATTAACTCTGCTAATTCTGTATATGTTACACCAGTAGGTCAGATACCTTCAGGACCGTTTTTAACAATTCAACAGTTCTGGAAAGCTGGTGAACATGTTAACTTTACTGGTTCAGGAAATACTATTTACGTAAGTGCTCCAAATCAACTTACAGTTAATTTAAAGTTTGATCCAAGCACACTTACATATGATTTCTACGGACAAATTCCTCTTAAGAGATCAGGAATTAATCCAATTCAAAAAGTTGTTAATAAAGGTTCTGTTATTAAGATCGATTGTGATAAACATTGGAATGGTACAAGAGGGCCTTGGAACTTAGGAATTACAGACGTATTTAAATTAGCAAATGTGCATGTAGGTTCTACATCCGGACTTGCTTATGATGACACTAACGTAGATAGAAAAGACTGGTTTTATATTGATTCCGGTATGACTGATGATTCATATAAGCATGCTAAACTGGTTATTAAACCTCAATATGCAGGATCGTTGGGAACTGGTTCAACCCTTCTAGTAAAAGTAAATCATTTTACTGCAAACATTAATTCATCTAAGACAGGTTTCTTCTCTGTAGATTCATATCCTATAGATGATGCAAATACTGCAAACACACAAGCAATTGCTACTGCAGAAATACCTATCTACGTAGATCCTTATTCATTAATATATGATCTTAGAAATCATTTAGATTTTAGATATGTATTTGCAAATACAGCAAATGTAACTCCAGTAATTGCTGATGCTACAACAAACCCTGCTAATAACTTCTCAGTTTATTATACTGGTGGTGGTGCAGGAGTTTCAGTAGAACCTAATGCTAACTTTGAATATAATATTGAGTATTATCTACCAAGAAGAGATTTATTAGTTCTCAACAGAGATGGTGCTATTGCAGCAAAATTAGGTCAACCTTCAGTTAAGCCTCAGCTTCCCGGACTAAATAAATCAGGTATTACTTTAGCAGAGATAGCAGTTCCACCTTATCCGTCACTTACATTTACAGAATCAGAATAAAATGGGATATAATAGAAAAGACATAGCAGTTCAAGTAAACATCAAGTCTCTCAAAGGTTATACTATGAGAGACATTGGAGCACTTGAAGATAGAATTAGAAAGCTTGAGTACTATACAGTTCTTAACGCTCTTGCTCTTGATACAAAAACTCTTTCTGTAAGAGATGATACCGGGCAGTTTGAACGTTTTAAAAACGGTATCTTTGCTGATCCGTTCAACGATCATACTCTAGGTAGAACAGAAGATAGAGAATATGCTATCAACGTTAGTGGTTACAGATCTGTAGCATTACCAAGATATGAAGCATTTAATTCAGATTTAAAACTTCAATTAGCTTCTAGTTCAAATATAAAGATAGCTGGTCGCCTTGCAATGATCGATT
>Ga0129333_10005171_pt1 | contig 12223 bp, 12 predicted proteins | sample CPB6_08_DNA_FD_94474 | JGI IMG/M metagenome (GOLD analysis project Ga0129333, IMG submission 94474) | Freshwater to marine salinity gradient microbial communities from Chesapeake Bay, USA - CPBay_Sum_0.6_0.8_DNA | ecosystem: Environmental > Aquatic > Marine > Coastal | place: USA: Chesapeake... | reverse complement strand
TTGGTTTGCTCCATCTTTAAAAGATGCCCTCTTTGAAATAGAAAAGGAGAAACCAATTGATTATAAAATTGAAACAGTCTTTTTGATTGGAGGCACACAAATATATCAAGAAGGGATTCAAATATGTAATACTATTTATTTGACAGAGGTGAAATATGAAGGTGAATGTGATGTTTTCTTTCCAATTGAAGAATTGAAGAAGTTTTATCTAATTTATGAAAGTAATTGGGTTTGTCATGAAAATGTAGAGTATCGATATCAGATATATACACGAAAAACGAATTAAGTTTTAGTTAATCAACCTTATGAACTAATAATATTATGAAAAACATATAAAACCAACTTACAACTTTATACTATAAATGTATTATTCACAATGTTTACAAGATAAGTATTTAGAAGAAACGATCTTTAAAGGTTATAAAAATGGTTTTTTCATAGATGTAGGCGCTCATGATGGTATTACAATTAATAATACACTTTATTTTGAAAAATATAATAATTGGACGGGTATTAATATTGAACCAATCCAATCAATCTATAATAAACTATGTATTAACCGATCAAAATGTATTAATTTAAACTGTGCTGTATCAAATAATGATGGAGAATCAGAATTTATATTTAATAGTGGATATACAGAAATGATTTCGGGACTTAAACAACATTATGATCAACGACATTTTAAAAGATTAGAACATGAAAATAATATAATGGGGGGCTCTACCGAAATAATTAATGTAAAAACTTTAAAACTTGAAACAATTTGTGATAAATATAATATTAATCATGTGAATTATCTTTCGATTGACGTTGAAGGTGCTGAATATGATGTTATTAAATCTATAAACTTTAATAAAGTATTTATAGATGTAATTGGGTTTGAAAACAATTATGAAGATAGTTCTATACCCATTATTGAATATCTTGAAACAAAAGGATATTCAATAATAAAAAAATATACAGACATTTTTATGATACATAAAAATTCATTATTTAATGATTAATATACACCTTTGAAAGATTAAAACGCCCCTAATGGAGGTTTTGTACTCTCAAAGTTGAGGCTTCACATCCTCGTGATAGTTTGGGTGTGTGGGAAAGCGAAGGCTTACGTCCTTGCTTCACTGGGCTTTTCTCTCCCCCAGTCGCCGATGTAGCGCCACCGTCTTGTTTCTTCTCCCTTTGCAGGTACTCGGGTCGTCCTTTTTCTGCTAGGGTATCTTCCACAATCCGTAGTATGTTGAGAGAGCTATTCACGTCCCTGTTCCATAAGCCTGAGCATGTTTGACACATGAGAAGCCCATGGCGGGTCGTGGTCTCTTCACATTTCCACGGTTTGGGGTTTGGGCATTTGCGGAAGGTTTCGCAAAGTCCGTGACACTTATAGCACCTACAGCTGGTACGGAACTCATCTACAAGCATAACTTGGTATCCTGCCTTACGGAACACGTTTCTAATGCCCTTTCCAATGCTTGGTTCCTTGTACTTGCGGTATTTGTACTGTTCCCAATCACCAATGTAGATGACGGTTTCCGAAGGAGCACCATAGATGGAACGAAAACGTCGTACCATCCGTGCCTCCGTTTTCTGTCGGTTGATAAATCCGTACCATTTTAGCTGTCGGAAAATGCGTTGCTGGTAGAACGCCATTAGTTTTTGGGTAATAGCGTTCTTGTCTTTCACATAGGCTAGGAACCTATCAAATGAAAGCGTCTTCTTGTTGTGCTTGGACAACTCGGTCTCCCATTGCTGTACAGTTTTGTCCTCTATCACCGTCGTCTTCTTGAGTTCCTCATGGATTTTTCGGTATTTCTTGTTCTTGGTCTCCTTGCGTCGTTGGTTGCGTGTATAGCGGAAATGTTCCATTTCTCCTTTTAGGCTCTCTCCTGAACAGAAAATGATGTCGTCCATGTTTGGGTCAATGGCTACCTTTCGCTTCTGTTGATAGACTACTCGTTCCTGAGAAGTAAGGTCATCCAGATATGCCTCATGGTTGTCCTTTACCCGAGCCTTCTTTCCATCGTGTCCTCGTCGTATCAGCAAGATAGAAACACCCTCCCCATCTGTTAGGATGCGATGGTCAAACTGATAGTGTTTCTTACGGAAGCAACGCAGTTCGGTGCGAAAGAAGGAAGCCCAAATAGCATCCTCATTTGCCTTCATATTTCCATTCTTTAGCAGGTAGCCCTTAGAAATACCATTCACACAAGCACCATCTTTGAGCAAAAGCATCGCAATGGTTGCTGTGTCCAATGGGACATATTTGGGGATTATCTCAGACCGGATAGGAAAGACATTGTAGATAGTCTGGTCTTTTGCTTCTACGAAACGCATCATGTAGAACATACAAGGTAGGTAATCCTGAGGCGAACACACAATGTCATACCATAAGCTTTTCTTTTGGAAGGGGCGTTGAGGCACTACAAAAGAGGCGTGATGAAGGAGTTGTGCAGGGAGTTCTTTGTTCCTATTCTCTATAAGTGATACCTTGTACCTGCGTAGAGAGGATACAAATTCGTGCTTCTCTTCTTTGGTCTTGAGGTTCTCCAGACATTCCTTCTTGTCCATCACCACATTCACGAAGCGTTCCACATACTCTACAAAGTGTTGTTTGATGTTGGTTTCTAGAACGGTCACCACCCCATCCGCGAGATAGGTTAGCATGTTGTCTAGGGAAGAATAGGTGATATTCTCGTGTAGATAGTGGGCATAGTAGGCATCGTGAAATACTTTGAGCGTGTCCATAAGAGCCACCGTATCGGCGTTTGGAGGTCTTCCCTGATTAGTATCTTTTACACCAATCGTTTTCATCACACATTTGACAAACTTGGTGTCCAGCACAGGGAACGGCTTTTCATGGTCATAGCAATGGATGAAATAGAGCTTAATAAATTGGGAGGCATGTTGTACCAGCTTGTGTCCTGTAAGCACGGCGGATAGAATACGCTCGTGGGTTTCCTCAGGGTTCTTAAGGATGGCTCTAAGAGAATGCTTGACGGTCTTATAGACGGGTATGTCTATGTCAGGGGGTTTCATACTGCAAGGGGAGAAAATATTTCCTGTAGTTTCTCAACTGAAAAGTAAATGTCATTTTGTCCTTAAATCCTTTTGGGTCGGAAATAATAGCGAACGGTTGCTATTGTTCCTTGACTTGTTGCGAACTTCACCGATTTATTGAACAACTCATAGTCATGTTTTAGCAAGTACTTCATAATACATAGCCACGGGCGTTCCAAACGTTCAGGTGTTGCGAAAGAAGTGATGCTACCTACTGAAAAGTACTGGCGTATCCTTGGAAGCAACGCCATGATTTTGTCTTGGGTTTCCTTATCTTCCATGAGTTCGTGTAGGGTAATGCTATTGTCATCATTTAGACGAATATATGACTTCAGCTCTGCCCTGATTTCTGCCTGTTCCTTAGAATACAACTCGCTCTTGGCTCTCATTTCACACTCTAGTTACAATATCGTCTTGTCTTTATTTCCTTTTTTGTACGTCCCTGGTTTCTTTTCCCGAGTGGATTTGTTCCTTTTACACATGGGTGATTGAGAAACGTTATATGCGTAATGGAAATAGTTACGATAGTTTTCAGGCGATATTTTTGTGCTCAAAACGGTCTTGATGCTATCGTATAACTCCTCAAAGTTCTTGGTCTTCGCATCCCGTAGGTAGTGTTTCATTTGACTAAACAGCATCTCCACCGCATTAGACTTGGGATAATAGGGAACAGAGTACAACAGCTCATTCCCAGAAGCAATAATTTTCTTCTTGATTTCAGCGTTGCGATGAGAAGGGGCGGGGCGTTGTCCATGACAATCAGTTTGTTTTTATGTTTTGTAGTAATGTAATCTTGTAAGAAATCAGTCATCCGTTCGGTGCTCGTCCCTCCTTCTGGGTAGAACCTCCAACCTACCAGCCCTTGGGTGCTGATGGCTACTATTAGGGTGTAGCTCTTGAAAGTTGTATTCTTGGATGTTTTTATCACACAACGCCTTCCCAGCCTACAACGTGAATACGAGTTGTACATAAACAACTGAACTGCAGTTTCATCAAGACAGATAATATCGTCTATGCTGCGCTTACCGATGGCGTTGTAAAATTCTTCTTTGACTTTACACATGTCAATCGGTTTCTTGAACCTCTCTACGGGTTCATGGTAGCGCCTTGTTCGTTTCCGTGTTTCATTGTTCATGGTTAATACATGTCCTAACCATTGTTGTGTAATGTCGTAGTTTGGGAACGTCTGTTTCAAGTGATTGTGTAGGTCAGTGATAGTGGTTGTAGGATGTTTGCGAAGATAAGCAATCGCATACTTCACATGGGCATCATACACCTTGTACGCCTCTACCTCTCGTTTTTCACGGCTAACGGAATTCGTTTGTTCATATTTTTCTATCCAACGGCGGATAGAACGGGAACTAATCTGGAACTGTTTGGAGAGTGAATAAATAGACGTGCCATTCGTGACTTGCTTCACGATTGCTAACTTGAAATCGTCTGATAGATGGGTAGGCATATTACTTAAACATAGGGGCGTTTTAATCTTTCAAAGGTGTATAAACACACTGTATAGCAAAAGCCGAACGAACATGGTTTGTACCAGACATTACGGGCAATGGTGTAGCATGGAGACTGTGATTAGGGATTGTTTAAAGCATACGAAAAACTACATAGCTCATCCTTACTTCTATGACCTGTGCGAGGCCATGAATTACTCTGTTGAAAAATACGATGGGCTAATTAAGCTTACGAAAGAGCAATGGGAACGGGTCATAGAGGTTGTACGGAAACACATTACGGACAAGTCCCGGCATGACAAAATTATAGCAGAGTTCAGGAAAATCCTGAATATTCCGGAAGACTGGTAAAAATGCCTCCACCGGTGCTTGGACCTTATCCATTGGTTACGGTTCGCCCAGGCCACAGACCCCTATTACCATGACAATAGAACGGCCCAGGTTAATCGCCTCCGCTTTGAGCTCTCCATCCTTTGCCGTCTGGCCCCCCAGTTTGCCGGGATTCGGGTCATCTCATCCTACGTACAAACCCATACCCACTAACCTGTAAAAATTGACACACCAATCTCCTTCTTTTTATCCCCTCAAAAGGACTCTATCCCCTTTGAACTACCCGAAGCCTCCCGAAAGAACCCCAAATGGCCCTCCTGGATATGATTCGTACCCATTGTAGGAAGCCCGACCTTACCCCTTGTGCCGACATGGGGAACATCCACAGGAACACCCTAAACAATACCGAGACCATCCCTGACCTGTCCCCCCTGGCCTGGGTCCGGGAGGTCACCCAGACCACCGATTCTAACTACATCATGCCCGCTTCCCAGCTCTCGGAGACCATCCTGGGGGAGTGGATGAAGCAGGTGCTGGTAAATGGCGAGGACTGGGTGGCCTTCGTCTTTGACAAGGACGAGGATGTAGATGACTACATGGCCCAAGAGGCCTTTACCAAGGCCCCTGCGGTCTGTGTGGGGGACATTGTGGGCTCCTGTGGCGAATGGGGGCCGTTGTATATCGTCACAGAGGAGGGCACACTCTTCCGGCTCCCCGAGGACCGAAACAGGGTTCCTTATGTCCCCATCTCCTTTACCAAGAACCTCTCGGACCCTGAGGAGTTCTTCTACTATACCCCGGTCACCCATATAGAGGTTCTGGACGGACAAGGAAAAACAAAGGTGATGGCTTGCCGGCGGCGGTCTCACAGCTCATAAGGAACATCATTAAGCACCACCCCATTAGCCGGGAGCTGGTCGAAATAGATATGTTTTAGGTATTTGCCCTTTCGGTCCGCGATGTAATCCATCAATATGTCCCGTTGAAGGTAGGCACCCAACAGCTGTACCATTTGTCCGAAGGGGAGGAATATGGTAGGGTCAATAGGCTTCATGTTCTTGTCCCGGTACAGTTGCATCCTCCCAATGTTCTGGATGAGGCTCAGGGGGCGCCAATAGTCCCGGCTGGGATGGTAATCACTTATGGGGTTTGTAGCGATAGGACGGGCCACTCCCGGGTCCCAAAGGACCAGCAAATAGCCCGTGTTTGGTACATAGATATCCACATAGGCGGGCAGGGGCTTGTTTGGAAGACCAATGGGGGTTGGGAGAGCCTTGGGACTATATCGGTAATGCCAGAAGCCTCCGGGGGTCACACGGTGCCATAGGAAATTCCCCAGGTGACTATCATTGTGGACAAAGTTGGTATACTTGTGGAAGGTACGAAGGGAGAAGAGGAGTTGCATCAGGACGCTCTCGTATTCTCGGGGGCTATATGTGTATTGGAACCAGTCGTGAAGGTCCCCGTTAGCTAACTCGTTGAGTACTACATAATATTTTCCGTCCTGGACCAATTTCGGTACATCTGCATTTTTCAACAACTTCTTACTGGTAGTAGGGTACTTACAATGTAACACCTCGTAGGTAATCGGCATATTCGGGCTCAGTTTCTGCTCGGCCAGGTTTGACATCTTTTTTAACAGGGCCACCTCGTTCGAAAACTGGTCCCCCATGATTTTGATAGAGAACCTGAGGAGGCGGGCCACCCCCTTCCCAGCATTCATATAGGCCGTTCCATAGGCCGACTTGGTTCCTATTTGTTTGTCAAAGTAGATGCGTTCCAGGGGTTTGGAGCCCTTTCGGGGCTTGACTAACACCATCTTGTCCTTCTTGTCCGTGCTTGACTGGATACAGGGCTCGGTCTCTTCGGCATACTTGCGGATGACCTTGGCAAAATGGATGCGATTTTCTAAGCTGTCCTGGCTGTGGAGGATGGGTTGAAGGGCCCTTCTCAAGGCATTCCGAAGGCGCATTCTTTGGAGCTTTTCAAGGGCCTTAGGGGGCAGGGCAGGAACAGCCCGAGGAGCAGAGAGTTCCTGGAAGATGGCCTTACATTCCTTTTTTAATCGCTGATAGACCCCATGTAGGGCCGTTGGGTCAATAGCTCGGCCAGTGAGGGGGTTCCTGGTCGGGTTCTTTCGCAGGGCTTCACAGTCCACTGGGGTTACGCTGTGGTGGGTGGGGACCTGCTCCTGTTCCGTGAGCCGGGCAGAGATGTTATGGAGCTTCTTACAGTTCTTTTTCAGTTTCCCATACACGCCTGTCTCGGAGGGTTGTAAGCGGTGCTTCTTGGTTGCTAATGGGTTATACAGTGGGTTCTTCGCCCATTCTTGGCATACCTTCCGAGTATAAACCGTACTAGGGTCTTCATTGGGTTTTCTTCCCATTTGCGTCCTACACTTAGTAAAGATAAAAGTAGTTTTTGGGGTAGAGGAATGGACGGAAGACTTGGAAGCATCTACGGGGCCCTGGTAGGGGACGCTTACGGGGGCATTGTGGAGTTTATAAAGGTCCGGCCGTTGCCGAAGGACTGTATGGCGGAGGCAGAGAAGATGAATGGGGGAGGCTTCTTGAACCTGGCCCCGGGGCAAATCACGGACGATGGGGAGCTTACCATTTGTCTGTTACAGGCCCTGGTAAGGAAGGAGGACCCGATGGTTTGGTATCGGGAGTGGTATCGGTCCAACCCCATAGACATTGGAAACACCTGCTTACAGGCCTTTACGGGCCAAGGGGTGGTGGAGACCTCACAGGCTAATGGGGCTTTGATGAGGGCAAGCGCTATTGGTATCATGCCCCTTCCTTTGGCCGAGATAGCCAAACTGGCCCGGGAGGACGCCAAACGAAGCCACCCCCATCCGGTTTGTCAGGAGGCTAATGTAGCATATTGTGTAGCGATTGCGAGTATTGTAGGGGGCTTGGGGCGGGCTGTTGCAGAGGAGAACGCATTGAAGTTTAGCAAGCATCCAGATGTCCATGAGTGGATTCGAACCCTCCAAGAGGAGACCGGTTTCGGTCAGATTGGATGGCTTCGCTGGGGCCTCTCCTATGCCTTCCATTTCCTACGGACGGGGGCCAATTACGAGACGGCGATTAGGGAGACGGTAAGAAAGGGAGGGGATACGGACACCAATGCCTGTATTGTAGGAGGATTATTAGGGGCCGAGGGGGTGGCTGGGATTCCCCCGAAATGGTTAAAGAAGGTATTAGGGTGTAAAGCCAGACCAGTATGGTTACGGCCTGCGGTCGTGGAGAAATTGCTAAAGAAATAAACTCCCACTTAAACAAAGCGAATTTAGCGGTGAAAATGGGCCAACAGCAGACGAAAACCAGCTATTATGAAGCACTCCAACAAAACCGGGCGGTGGATATGTCGAATGTGAATCCTTTAGAGGTCATGGGGCTTTCTAAGGACTATACCTGGGATGAGTTGGTGGCCTCGTACCGGCGCCTGGCGAAACTGGTCCATCCGGACAAGGGGGGCTCGGAGATGCTCTTCCAGACGGTCACCGAGTGCTTCAAGTACCTGGCCCACGAGTTCAAGAAGAAGGACGCGGATAAACCCCATCATATCTTGAAGCAAAACTATGAGATGTCTCAGGGGATGGGGGGCCAAGGGAACCAGGGGGGAGAGTCCCTTGCCGTCCCCGTCCAGTTTCGGAACGCCGAGGAGTTCCAGGACAAGTTCAACAAGGCCTTTGAGGAGAATCGTCTGGGAGACGAGGAGCTGGACTTCGGGTACGGTCACATGATGGCTGAATCATCCAAGAATAGGGAGGATTTTGAAATCCCTAAGGTTCTGGGGACCTATTCCCGTAAGAAGTTCAATGAGGCCTTTGAGAAGCATGTGCCGGCGGGGAAGGAGGTTATTATCTACAAGGAGCCAGAGCCGATGCTTATGGCTAAATCCCTCCAATTTACGGAATTGGGTGGGAAGACTACTGATTTTGGTACGGACCCGAGTAGGAAGACCAACCTCCAATATACCGACTATATGAAGGCGCATACCAATTCCCGTTTGGTGGATACCCGGGCCGTACAACAGAGGAAGGAATACAAGTCAGTGGAGGATTATGAGGCGGACCGGGCCAAGATTACCCAGAGGAGATTAGACGAGAGCGAGTTGCGCCACCAGAAGGAAATTGAGGAGTACAAGAAAAAACAAGAGGAGGAGAGGCTCCAACGCCTCCAATCCAAGGACATGCGGATTAGCGAGCATTTTGAGAAGGTAAATAAGTTATTCTTGGGGAGGTGAAGGAAGGGGAGAGGTAATTAACTTTGGGTATGGTCGTCACACGAGCAGTCGTTCTCCCAGTCGCTATCGTCCTTGCCCTCTTCGTCGTCTTCGTCCTCCTTGGTGTCCTTGATATGGACCTCTTTTTTCTTTGTTTTTTCGTTGTCGTAGTTTCCCAGATTGTCAAACTCGCCCCGTAGGAAAATGTCGATGAGCGTCCCCATCTCTTTCGTAAGCCGATAGGTATTTTTGTGTTTTCCTATGAGGACATCATAAGCAAAGGGGTCAAAGATGCTACAATTTTCCAGGTACTTTCGGTGTTTCTCCCAGATGACCTTCGCTTCGGGGGTGCCAAACTCAAACTTGCCAATAAACAGGAAAGTGGTATATGACTTGGAAATCCGCTCCATACGGCCTACGAGTTCGTGAGTAACATCACTATCCAGAATGGGAAGCTCGTAATCAATAAGGGGAATCTTGGTACGAAACTCCTTTTTGAGGGCTGCTAGGTTCTTGCTAATAGTTTCGTTACAGCTAAACACCATGCTACACTGGTCTTTTTGGATAGTCCTTTTTATCAGGGATTCTATATCGATGAGTTCATTCTCTTCTAGCTTGCCAATGATAAAAGCAACGTCGTACTCCTCACTGCGATGGCGACTCTTGTGGAAAGGGGTGTTTAGTTGGGTCATCAATTTGTTTAGGAAGACTCGTAGGTTAATCGTCTCTTCTAGGAAACAAACGCCATTGTGGAGAGGGACGGCCGCCTCTTCCAACATGGTGGGAATATAACGGTTGTCCTCTATTACCAGGGTGTCAATAATGGCCTTGGTGAAGTGGTTTGACATGATGGGGTAGTGGTATAGCTTTTCTTGTAGTAGATAAACCTTCTTGGGGTGGTGGTGTTCCATAAAAGTCTCGTTTTCTAGATGGTCAAGGGAGTGAAGCCATTGGAGCTCCGTCCCAAGCAGGCCTTCTAATTGGCGCAGACAGTGGTCCGTCAGGGGGTTGGGGACATCTATATAGAGTACAGTGTGTATAGGTTTCTTGTCGAGTATCTCATGGATGGTAAGACGGAATTGTTGGAGGATGGTTTCGTTTTCGATAGGGTGGTAGGGGCGAATATCAGGAAGGATAAGCAGAATCTTGTCATCGTCATCCATCACATTCCAGACGACTTTCGTATGGATGGCCTCCTTTTTCTCTTTGAAGGGATTAAATAACTCCATTAGGGATCAGGGGTATCTTCTACTTAAGCAATTTTAAGTTTTGGGTTTATCCCCAAAATGACCTCTTTTAAGCTATACGATGCCCTGGAACTACCTCGTGGATGTAGCAAAGAGGAGATTAAGAAGGCATATAGAAAGCTGGCGATGGATCACCATCCCGATAAGGGAGGGGACGAGAGCAGGTTTAAAGAGCTTTCTCATGCCTATCAGGTATTGAGCGATGACGAGAAGAGGCGCACGTACGACCAGATTGGAGACGAGGGGATGGCCCAGGGTGGGGGCGGGGGTGGAGGGAACCCACATGACATCTTCGAACACTTCTTCGGGGGCGGGGGCCACCCCTTCTTTGGGGACATGTTTGGATTTGGGGGGCCTGGGGGGCCTGGTGGACCGGGCGGTGGGCGTGGGGGTAGGCCAGGACCTCGCAAGTGCCGGAATATCCAGCATGTCGTCCAGATGACAAACCGCGATGCCTTCTTTGGGGGACAGAAGACGCTCAAGGTCACCCTCCATAAGAAATGTATGAGATGCTTGGAAACCTGCAACCAGTGTCAGGGACAGGGGATGGTAACGGAGATGCAACGCATGGGTCCCTTTACCACCATGGCCTCACGGCCCTGTCATATGTGTAATGGGAGTGGTTCCTGTGTCAAAGGAAAGAGAGATTGTAGTGAGTGTAGGGGGAAGGGCGAGTATTCGGAGGACAAAAAGGTGGAGCTGACGATTCCTATGGGGGTGGAGACGGGAGCCACTGTGTTAATCGCTGGATTTGGGGAACAGCCCCAACAGCCGAACGATGTGCCCGGGGACCTGCTGTTCGAATTCCTGGTACAGATGGACCCCGTGTTCGAACGGAAGGAGCTGGATTTGACCTATCGGAGCACGATTACCTTTATGGAGTCTATCGTGGGAAAAGAAATAGAGGTGCCTATGTATGACGGGCCCGTGCGGGTGGATACGGCCACCCTGGGAGTCATCCAACCAAACAAGGTTTATACCATTCCTGGGAAGGGCATGAAGACTGAGGGAGGAAAGCGTGGAGCCCTTCACCTTATCTTCAAAGTGACCTATCCGGGGGTCTTGAAGAAGGAGGCCCGAGAAGACATTGGGGCAGTCTTGGGGAAATGGGTTGGGGGCGGGTAGGTGGGCTAGCTGGGCTGGATATCCTTACTCTTCCTCCCCATACACCATGCGGTCAAAGAACTCAATGTTCTGGTATTGCATAAACTTCACAATGCCCGGATAGCCCCCGTAGATAAGGCCTTTAGAGGTTGTTTCGAAGTCCTTCTCACAGTCGAAGTACTTGGTAATGATTTGTTCCGTGCGAGTACCTAAATTATAAACGGGGATATCCACCTTATTTTTCACCCCTCCGGGAGTACATTTTTGGAGGATAGTATAGGACTTGGCACCAAAGTCATAGCTGATTTCATAGAGTTCCTCACCGGATGCTGCGTAGGCACTGGCCTTGTAGATGCCTATGCCGGGGCGGTTTAGGACCTTGTCCCGATAGCATCGTGAGTCCTTCTTTACCCGCATTTGTACACTGGTATAGTGGAAGAGTGTAACAATTATGATTATCATTGCAACCGTAATCACATAGAGGATGATTTCCCCAAAGGAGATAGGGAGCCAGGAAATAGTGAAGGCAGCAAGGTTCGACGCGGTTTCTTTCAAACCCATTTCTACACTCTACCACGGTTTTAATTTTGGGCGAACTTGATGCTGATAATTCTGGCCGCGTCCAGGTTGCGTTTGGCACCGCAACCTATCTGTGCGTTAGTGTTCTTTACCTTGACTTTTAATTTTTCCCACTTATCCATTTCAGGTGTTACTTGGATGTAGCTTTCCTGGATACACTGGCGGTATTGCTTGTCAATGTAGATGTTCTCTGAGGGGGTAAGGTCCTCT
>Ga0129333_10005169_pt1 | contig 12225 bp, 14 predicted proteins | sample CPB6_08_DNA_FD_94474 | JGI IMG/M metagenome (GOLD analysis project Ga0129333, IMG submission 94474) | Freshwater to marine salinity gradient microbial communities from Chesapeake Bay, USA - CPBay_Sum_0.6_0.8_DNA | ecosystem: Environmental > Aquatic > Marine > Coastal | place: USA: Chesapeake... | reverse complement strand
GAAGTCCGTCTGTATTATGATGAGCGCGGCCTTGATCGTTACTATGGTCTTTTGGAACTTGGTGAGATTGGTGGACTCTGGAAAAATGTAGCAGGGCGCTATGAAATGAATGGTAAGAAAATCTATGCAAAACAAATTCTTGCAAACCCAGAAGAATACTTTACTGAAGAGGTAATGCTTCAATTGGACGAAATTGCAAAAAAAGAATTTAGTTATGGAGTATGATTGAATCAAAAAAAAACAACGTAGCAAAGGAATCTAATTATGGAGAAAGTTGAGTTTCTAATCCTTAGAAACCTATTACACAATGAAGAATATCTTAGAAAAGTTCTTCCATTTATTAAAAATGAGTATTTTGAAGATTCTGAGCAAAAAATAGTATTTGAAGAAATTGCAGACTTTGTGTTGCAATATAATAATGTGCCAACTCCAGAAATTCTGTGTATTGAAATTGAAAAACGAGATGATATCAATCAAGAACAATACAATAAACTAACTCATTTAGTTTCTAGTTTAGAAAATGTTTCTGTAGAATTTAATTGGTTAGTTGATACTACAGAAAAATGGTGTAGAGATCGAGCAATTTATCTTGCTCTTGTTGAATCTATTTCATTGGCAGATGGAAAGGGAGATAAAACCAGAGATGCTATTCCATCAATTCTTCAAGATGCTCTTGCAGTTAGTTTTGATAATCATGTTGGTCATGACTATCTGCAAGATTATGAGCAAAGGTATGAATCTTATCATTTAACGGAGGATAAAATTGAATTTGATCTTGAGTACTTTAACAAAATCACGAAAGGTGGTCTCCCTAACAAAACTCTTAACATCGCTCTTGCTGGTACGGGTGTCGGGAAGTCTCTATTCATGTGCCATGTGGCTAGCTCCGTCTTGCTCCAAGGACGGAACGTTCTGTACATTACGCTGGAAATGGCAGAAGAAAAAATTGCTGAACGAATTGACGCAAACCTACTAAACGTTAATATTAAGGATATTGTTGAACTTCCTAAATCAGTGTTTGAGACAAAAGTGAACAATATTGCAAAGAAAACTCAGGGTACTCTTATAATTAAGGAATATCCTACTGCTTCCGCACATGCAGGGCACTTTAAGTCACTTCTTAACGAACTTTCACTTAAGAAATCATTTAGACCTGATATTATTTTCATTGATTACCTTAATATTTGTGCTTCCTCTAGGTATCGCGGAAATAGCAATATCAATTCTTATACATTTGTTAAAGCAATTGCAGAAGAACTTCGCGGTTTGGCAGTGGAATTCAATGTTCCCATTGTCTCTGCTACCCAGACTACTCGCAGTGGTTATGGTAGTTCTGATGTTGAACTTACTGATACTAGTGAGTCCTTTGGTCTCCCTGCTACTGCTGATCTTATGTTTGCCCTTATTAGTACTGAAGAGTTGGAGGAGTTGGGACAAATTCTTGTAAAGCAATTGAAGAATCGCTATAATGACCCTACAATGCATAAAAGATTTGTAGTTGGAATTGATAGATCTAAAATGAGATTGTATGATGTAGAACAGTCTGCCCAAAAGGACATACTTGACTCTGGTAATGAAGAAGAGTATGATTATGAAGAAAGAAAACCTAAAAAATCATTTGAGGGATTTAAATTCTAATATGACTCAAGTTATTGATACAAACAAATATATCGAATTCGTTCGTCAAACCACAAGTCCTGCAAGCAGTGATTTAGCAGCACTTCTTGCTCGTATTACTGAACTGGAAGCAACTGCAGATGCTGATGTTCCTCGTCTTTTAACTGCTGCTCTTGGTATTAGTGCAGAAGCAGGTGAATTTACTGAAGTTGTTAAGAAGATTGCCCTCCAGGGTAAACAATATAATGAAGAAAGTATTTTTCACATGAAGCGTGAACTTGGTGATATCTGTTGGTATCTGTCTCAAGCATTCATGGCTCTTGATACTAATTTTGAAGAGATTCTTCAAATGAACTTTGATAAACTGAGTGCTCGCTACCCTGAAGGTACTTTTGATGTTTATCGTTCTGAAAATCGCGCAGAAGGAGATCTGTGATTTATGAAAGTTCCATCTAAATCTGAACTTATTCATCTTAAAATACAAGCTGCAATGAGAGAAAATATTTTTGCTGAAGATCAAATGAAATATCTTGGTCTTAAAGAAGATGGAAAACATTGGTATCTTGTTGCAGGACAGCATGAAGTATCTGCAGATCAATTTGAAGAATTTGAAATGGTACAGAATAAATGACTAAAGAAAAACTTGTAACTATTAAAATGGATGCACGAACTGCTGCAGCAGTACGTCAAGTCCTTTTTGATTCTCAAAAAGGATATACCTATAACGAAGAAAGTGTTCCTCCCCGTATTTCTGATATTAGATCCGTTATTCAAAATATTGATGATAATATTGGCGCTGTTTTAGGTGTTTAATAAATAATAATGGAAGGTTGCTCCAACCCACTTGACTTTTAGTCGAGTGGGTTTTATAATACATATTGATAGAGGTTAAGTCACTGTTATATCCTTATGAGGTATATCACACTTAATCCATCTGGGGGATTAACTCAGTTGGTAGAGTGACAGCTTTGCAAGCTGTAAGTCAGGGGTTCGAGTCCCCTATTCTCCATATAAATACTCCAAAAAAATGGAATATAAGGTTGTAAATGCTTCTATTATAAAGAATATTATTTCAGGAGTTTCTCAAAAGAAAAAAAGAGATTATGGTCTTGCTCATTTAAATCCTTCAAAACTTGAATTTAAAATTCCTTTTATTACTGGAAATAGAGTTATTGTAGTTTCTACAGATGATACTGATTTAGATAAATTAAAATCTAATATTCATCAACTTTTGGAAACTGAATTGGTAAAAGATAAAGCAAGGCAGTTAAGACATAGAGTAAAGGATACTTCTACTGACCAATTTAGAGAAATTCAAATCAATAGTAGTTTAGTTGTAAGGATAATTAAAAAAGTTTCTGATCCAAAAAGGGTACAAAGGGAACAAATTGCTAAAATAAGAAAACTTCTTTCCGATGCTCATATTTCTGAAGGTGGTGAAGAATTTGTTTTAAATATTAATGGACAAAAATATAAAATTAAATATAAAGAAGATACTATTTTAGAACTTCCTTTTGTGTCTGATGAAAATAAAACAGAAGCAACTGCAGACTGCGTAATAAAAACATCTACAAATACTTCTGTATATCTCTCATTGAAAGGTAATACTTCTCAACAATGGTCTGGTATTTCTAAATTTAATAACAATCAATATCCAGAAGTTGTTGATTTTATTAATGATTTAAAGGCACTCAAGCAAAATGATCCTACAGATAATAAAGAGTACTATAGAGAAATTAAAAATGAAACTCTGAGAAAAAAAGGAACTTATGGAATTGATTATTCTTTTGGAGCTTCTATAAGGTCTACAAATAATGTAAATCACATTTTAGTTGGAGAAACTATAGAATTAAAAAAACAAAATTCTGAATATACTCTAACTACAAATAAGAAAATATTTAACTCTGGAGATGATATAACTGACGAAGATTATAAACCATATATTATTTCTAGAAATGATTCTTCAAGAAATGATGGTGGTGTTAGTAGAACAAGGATTTTAATTTTTAGGGGAAAGAGGGGAGAGTTACTTCCATAGACACTTTTAAAAGTGTCACAAAAAATTTGAAAGCGTCCCAAATTGTCATATGATATGGTTATGAAAAATACTCATCTTGAACATCCAGAAGATCTACTGCTCCTTGATGGTAAGGAAGGTATAGATGCTGCTATTAATTTTTTATCTTACTATTATCAATCAAATATTACTATTAAATGGGATGGATCTCCTGCAATAGTTTTTGGAACTTGTCCCGAAACTAAAAAGTTTTTTGTTGGAACCAAGTCTGTTTTTAACAAGAAAAAAATTAAAATTAATTACTCTCATTATGACATTTCTCAAAATCATGAAGGTCCAGTAGCAGAGATTCTTCATGTTGCTTATGACAATCTTCCGAGAATTTCTGAAGTTATTCAGGGTGATTTTATTGGGTTTGGAGGAGTAGATTCTTATAAACCAAATGTAATTAAGTATGTTTTTCCTTCTCCTGTTGATTACAATTTTATCATTGCTTGCCATACTTCATATTCTGGTCCTTCTTTAAAGCAATCTGTAGCAAGCTTTAAAATACCAAATTTGCATTCTGATAAAACTCTTTTTTTAAAGGGGAGGGCATCTTTTAAGACCGATAGCAAAAAAATTAAATATCTGATTTCTCTTGCTAGAATTTTTTCTTCTCTTGTTAAATATCCAGAAACTTCCAAGGGAAAGGAGATTAAAAAAGTGATCAATTCTTACATTAGAAATAACCAAGAAATTATTCCTTCTGTAGTTTCAAAAGAAACTGGAGAAGATATTAATCTTTTCCGTCTATATACATTAATGATTAAAATTAAACATCTGATAATTGATCAGGTAAAAACAGACAATACAGTTTCTTGTTATATTGAAGACTCTTCTAGCGACCATGAAGGTTATGTAATGTCCAATTTATTTGGAACTTTTAAACTTGTAAAGCGTGACGTTTTTAGTTACGCCAATTTTACTGCACAAAAGAACTGGCAAAATAAATAAAAGTATAATAAGATACTCATGAAAGAATTTTTTCAATTTCTTAACGAAGCAAGAACCTCGCAAGCATCTACGCAAGCGAGGCGTCTTGGTTTGACTGGTGATGGACATGGCGGATGGTATGACGCCAACGGAGAATTTGTTGCGAAGACTATCGGGGATAAATTAAAATTTTATAATAAAAATCAAATTGTTGGAAAACAGGATCCTCCTCAAGAAAGGACTACTGCAAATCAACAAGTTGCAGCAACTCAAAATACTGCAATGCCTTCTCCTGCAACAGAACCTGCGCCAACCCAACAATCTACTAATTCTCAAGAAGTAGAGGATAAGGGGGTATTGACTGTTGTATTTGGGCGTTTTAACCCTCCAACAATCGGACATGAGAAATTGTTGAATAAAGTTGCTGAGGTTGCGGCAGATGGTGAATATAAAATTTACCCTTCAAGATCTAATGATCCTAAAAAGAATCCTTTAGATCCTGATACAAAAATTTCTATCATGCGCCAAATGTATCCTGATCATGGAGAAAGAATCGTCAACGATAGTAAATTTGTTTCTATTATTGATGTGTTAAAGCAGGCACATGAGGATGGTTATTCCTCAATTAATATTATTTCAGGAGCGGACAGAACTGCTGAATATGAAAAAGTTGCCTCCAAATATAATGGAGACTTATATGATTTTGCTGAAATTAATGTATTTGATGCTGGTGATAGAGATCCTGATGCTGAAGGTGTGGAAGGTATCTCTGCATCAAAGATGAGAAAGGCAGCAGCAGAAGGTGATTATGAAACCTTTAGGTCTGGAATTCCAAAAACTTTTGATGATAAAAATAGTCGTAAGTTGTTTATGACTCTCAGAAAAAGTATGAATATCGAAGAGGAATGGGATTTGTGGGAAATTGCACCAAAGTTGGATCCAGAAAATCTTAGGGAAAACTATATTCAAAATAAAATATTTCAAGTTGGTCAAATTGTAGAAAATCTTAATACTGGACTTGTTGGAAAAATTATTAGACGAGGTGCAAACTATTTGATTTGTGTTACTCAAGATAACTTGATGTTTAAACCTTGGATTAAAGATGTTGTTGAATGGACAAATCAATCTGGAGTTCCTGCTTCCCAAAGAGAAGTAGGAACAGATGCGTATAGAGAATATACTATGCGTATGACTGGTACTAAAAAAATCAATAATTTTAATATTAAGAATTTCATAAATAAGTATAAGAAGAAATAGTACTTATTAAAACGATGTCAATGAATAATATTTTTAATGATATCTCTTCGATTTATATTGAAGAGGTATTAAAACCTCAACTTGGTCAGGATAAACCATCTCCTGCTGGAGAAAAATCTGATGAGCAAGGTTCTGGCGATGACGGTTCTGCAAAGAGAATTCGTCAGGCAGTTTATGATATTAGATATCGCGCAAGAAGAGAAGATATTCCTCTAGATCAGGCATTTAATCAATATATGTCCCACACATCTATGAATGCTGTTGAAAAAACTTCAGTTAAGGAAAAGCTTGGAATTGGCGCGGGCGCTGCGGGTCCAGTTAAAGAAGAAGCATCGGGATCTAAGAAATTTCAAGTAAGAGTTAGTGATAAGTTATCTGGAAAAAGTTATGTTAGAATGGCAACCAGAGAAAAGATTAATAAGTTAAGAGCGAATAAAAATATTTCTTCAGTTGAAATGACTAAGTATGGCAAACCATATGAAGGAGAAACTGAAAGCGGAGAACAAACTGCAAAAGTTACTTCTGGTAAAGGACTTGCTAAAAAAGATTTTGATAATGATGGTAAGGTTGAAACTCCTGCAAAAGAATACCGTGGATCAGTTCATAATGCTATTCAACGTAAAAGGGGTGGTAAACCTGACGGGCAAGATACATCTAGCGTAAAAGAATCTTTTTCCAATTGGAGAGAGGATCTGAAAGAAATTGTGGATGATAATCTAGCAGCACAAAAAAAGAGTGAAATAAAAGAAAAGAAAGTAGATAATTCTTCTATTATTAAAATTAATCCTGTTTTCCAGGAAGCAGTTGAAAATCTTGGAGGACAATTGATTGATATTCGTGAAATGTCTGAAGATTTTTTAATTGAAACTGTTGATATTGCTACTGAGTATTTTTATAATCATGGATTGAATGAATATGGACTTGATCTTGTTATTGAAGATCTTGGATTAGAAAAATTCTCTGATTTTGTATTTTATGTTGCTGAAGATTATGTTTTATCAGAAGCAAGGGCAGGCGGAGTTAAAGTTGATCCAGTTACTAAGAGTGGTAAATCTGTTGGATCACTGAAAGGTGGTGCAAAGACAGCGGCAATTAAGCGTCTTCGTGCAGAAAAGCAAGCAAGAAAAGAATCTGAGGCAAAAGCATCCTCGGCAAAACAATCTGGAATGACTGCTGCACTCAAGAGTCAATCTTCAGTTGCTAAAAAAATTACAACTGATAAAGGAAAGACTGCAGTAGAAAAGGCAAAAGAATCTCAAGGATCTAAAAAACCCGTCAGAGATGCAATTGCTAGAGGTATTTTTGGTGCTGTAAAGGCATACCAAGCAGGCATGGAGCGCCATAAGAAGGCGATGAATCTTGCTAAAGAAACTGGAAAAACTGTTGCAAAAGCAGCATCAGTAGGATCTAAGGCTGCATCCGAATTTGGTAAAGGTGTGGCATCTGGTGTAAAGGCAACTACAAAAGTAGCAAAAGATACACATAAGGTTCTTAAGAATTCTTATGATATGGAAGAAGAACTTCATCCAAATATTCAAAAAATTGATGCTATCAATAAAGAAAGAGTTGCTCAAAGAGCAAAAAAAGCGGAAGAAGAAAGACAGAGAGCAAAAGAATCTGCAGTTCAATTTCAAGCATTTAAAAAAAAGCATATTGAAGGTGGCGGAACACCTGTAAGTGCTTTAGATGCTTGGCAAAAGAGAAAGTTGCAAAATGCACATTTTGAAATGGAAGGATCTGTCTTGGATGAAAAAGCAGAAAGCGAGCAGCAACAAAAATTATTTGGTTTAGCACTCTCCGTAAAAAGAGGACAAACATCCAGATCAGAAGCAAGTCCCGAAGTTTTAAAAATTGTTGATGGTATGAGTGAAAAGAAAATCCGCGATTTTGCAAAAACTTCACATAAAGGAATTCCTAATAAAGTTGAAGAGGCGTTGGTTCAAGCAAATCAAGTACAACAGCAACAGCAAAATACTCAGGATCTTCAGCAACAACAAAAACAGAAGAATCTTCAAAGACAACAGCAACAACGTCAACAACAGCAAAAACAAAAACCTCAAAATAATTCTGCAGTAAATGCAGTATTAAATGCAAGAAGAAATGTTGATGTTGCACAGCAAAAGTATGCTGCGGCACAAAAGGCAGCTGCATCAAAAGTTAATCTAGCATCTTTATCTGCTTCATATCAACCAAATGGAGAGATGACTGAAGCAAGAGGTGATTGGTATTCTGGTAGAGGAACTTATAGAACTACTGCTTCTGGACGTAAGGTAAGATGGGATGAACCCTCTGTTGAAAGAGAAGATGAGATCAATTCTCAAATTCAAGCAAGTCTTGCAAAGAAAAAGGCACAAGCAGGTAAAGCAAGATTGAAAGCAAAAGGCGCTGTTCCCACAAAGGATGGAAAACCTGTATTTGAAAATTTAAGAAGAAATCCTAAATAGTATAGGATATTCTTTATACGGAGGTTATTATGTCTGCTTTAGTAGCATGGTGTCTTGCTAACCAAGCCCTAATTGCAACCGTTTTGTTTGCGGTTTCTGAGGCACTTGGAGCAAACCCAAAAGTAAAATCAAATGGCATTCTTTCACTTATTCTTATTCAAGCTCAAGCAGCTCTGAAAAAGAAAGGTGCTACAGATTTGACTCCATAATACAAATAAAGTAACGTCTAGATGGGGAGAAAATTCAAACTCCCCATTTTTTATAAATACTCTTAGATAAAAATTTTAGTAAAGGTAAAGAGAATGGCACTCTGGGGCATTTCAACAACCACTGAAACTGCAGCAAATAATTATAATATTCCTAAGCATTTATCTGATGCTGATCGCACCAATACTCCTTGGAATTGCTTTGCTGATACTCGTGGTTGGGTTTATAGAAGATACGGTACTAGTGAAAATTCTGGACTATCAACAACTTATTATGATGAAGTCCTTGTTCCAGTATCTGGATTGAATACCACTGGTATTAGTTCGCACTCAAGAGGACTTGGTGCTGCTACTCCAGTTGCTGTCTTCTTTGAAGACCCTAATAACGCATCTCCAATTTCTATCGGTGCTGGTGGCACTAACAGAATTGTTAGAAATGGTCAAACCGCATATGTACACGTTGTATGGAATGAAACTGTATTTTGCGGAGCTGGCGCTACAGTTTTAGTTGTTGGATTTAATACTACGGGGTCTGCTGTAACTTCAATTGTTGCTACTGCATCCTCAGTATTTTCTCCTTCTGGAATTTATCCTTACACAAATAACGCAGGATTCACTACGTATACTACGTTCAACGGTCAGATCAGCAATCGTGTTGCATTTGCTTTCACTTGCGGAAGTGCTGGAATTGGAACAGTTCTTACCGTAAGTCTTGCTGCTGGAGTTGTTGGCACTATTACTGATTTTTATAATGGTGCCGCAGTTGAAAAGACATTGGCATCCAATACTCTTAGAAATATTGCTGGCGCTGGATCTACTGCTGGTGTTGGAATTGGAACTACAACTTTGACAATCGTTGCTCCATAATATTACTGAAGTGGAAAAATACTTAATAAATAAACAAGTATTTTTCCACAACTTATAGTTTAAGATTTATGTTTTTTAATGAACTGAATGAGGATAATTTTCTTCTATTTGCAATAAAAAATTATGAAAATCCTCAGGCAGTAACTAAGGAAGATTTTGAAAAAGATTTAAATCATTTCAAATATATTAAAAGACTTTTGAAACGATATAAAAAAACTGGTGATCTTAGGACTCACCTTTTGATTAATCATTTTATAGTTCTTTATAATATTTTTGGAGAAGCAACTACGCCTATGCTTTTCTTTAAAATTGAAAAGGATATGTGGTCGCAAGTTAAAACTTTTATTTTATTTTTAAATCGTTTACCTCAATATCCTAAGTGCTATATTCATGATATTCCAGTTGATTTGAATTGTTTAACACAACTTCAAAAAATTTATAAAAAAGATGAGCAAGATTGATAGAATTATTTCAATTATCAGGGAAAATATGGTTGCAAATGCTCCAGCAACTGGAGGAGCATTTGGAAGTGAATCCCCTGCTGAAGGTCCAACTGCTGGTACTTCTCATCCAATGCTCACTCCTCTTGTGGGTAAAAATAAAAAAGGAAAAAGATATATTTACGGTGGTGTAAATTCTCGTAGAAATTGGATTCAAAGAAGAACCCCTCCGCATTAAATCTCATGTTCGGGCAAGAGCAAAAAATTCAATTAGCAGTTTTGAATGAGCGAGTTAAAGTCCACGAAGAAATGGTGGAAAGAGTAGATGCTGCGATTCAAACATTAAGCGAAACAAATCAGAATATTTGCAAAATGCTTGCCGTTCATGATGAGAGAATTTTTGCTTGCTCAAGAGAAGATGAAAATATTAATCTTAAAGTTGGAAAAATGGAAATAAAATTGGAAGAAATGGTTAAATTTAGATGGATGGCAGCAGGAGTAATAGCAGTTCTATTAATTTGTACTCCTATTTTGACAAGTTATGTAAGTAATATTATCAAACCATCTCACCAAGAAGAACTTAAAAATAAATAAATTTAAGAGTTGGCATTTGATGCCAGATGAAAACAAAAAGAAAACCTACTTTATACTCTCTACACAAATTAACAAACTCTGTTATCAAGTGGACAGGGATAATTGCTTTTTATTGTGCAGAATATAAACCTTGACAATATTCACCTACATTGTTAGACTTCTTGCATGTTAATGCTTGGTTATGGATTTTGTTGACACCAAATATATTAGTACGATCTCTCCAAGACTTGAAAAGTTTAAAAAGGTAAAACATAATCTATTTAATTTTAGATGTCCTCTTTGTGGAGACTCTCAAAAAAATAAAAATAAAGCAAGAGGATATCTCTATCAAGTAAAGAATAATACAAATTTTAAATGCCACAATTGTGGAATCAACATATCTTTTAATAATTTTTTAAAACAACTTGATGTAGAAATTCATAAGCAATATATTTTTGATAAATTTAAAGAAGGAAAATCTGGAAAAAATTTCTCAGCAGAGTCTCCAGAGTTTAAATTTGAAAAACCAAAATTCTCAGTAAAACTTGATTTACCAAAAGCATCAGAAAATAATGATGCAAGAGAATATTTGGAAAACAGAAAATTAAACCCGAATAAATTTTATTACAGCGATAATTTTAAGGAATGGACCAACTCTCTCTGTAAAACATTCGACAGTATAGAAAAAGATGAACCTAGGATCATCATTCCTTTGTTTTATCAAAATACATTAGTCGGATTTCAAGGAAGAGCACTTGGTCCAAATAAGATTAAATACATTACCGTAATGCTTGATAATGATGCCCCAAAAATATATGGTCTCGATGAAGTCAAAAAAAATCAAACTGTCTATGTCACAGAAGGTCCCTTCGACTCAACTTTCATTCGCAACGCGATTGCTATTTGCGGAGCTGACGGTGATATTAGTAAGTGGGGTATTAGCGATTGTGTGTGGATCTATGATAACGAACCACGTAATGCAGAAATCCACCGCCGCATTGAACAATATATCAATAGAGGAGATAAGGTCGTAATTTGGCCTTCCAATATAAAAGAAAAAGACATTAATGAGATGGTACTATCTGGACTGGATGTGCAGTCTGTGATAGAATTAAATACTTATTCTGGATTAGAAGCAAAACTAAAGTTTACTACTTGGAAGAAAATATGAGCAACGGAACCAAAGTAAAAAAGCGTGATGGAAGAATTGAGTCTCTTGACCTAGACAAGATGCATTTAATGGTTGAAGAGGCATGTAAGGGTCTTGCAGGTGTCTCTGCGAGTCAAGTTGAGATGACATCGGGTATTCAATTTTATGATGGAATTACCACTGCAGAGATTCAAGAAATTCTTATTCGCAGTGCAAGCGATCTGATTGATTTGGATCATCCAAATTATCAATATGTTGCTGCTCGTTTGCTTCTTTTTGCTGTACGTAAACAACTGTACGGGAAGATGAAAGAACTTCCTAATCTTGAGCATCACATCATTAACTGTACAAATGCAGATGTTTATGATAGAGAAATTTTTAACAAATACTCTAAAGAAGAAATTGAACGTGCTGATAGTTACATTGACCATGATCGTGATTATCTCTTTACTTATGCAGGTTTACGTCAAGTTGTTGACAAATATCTTGTGCAAGACAGGAGCACTGGTGGAGTTTATGAGACTCCTCAGTTTATGTACATGATGATTGCTCTGACTATTTTTGCAGAGTATCCAAAGGAAACCAGAATGTCATATGTTAAGAGGTACTATGACGCAATCTCAAAGCACAAAATCAACATTCCCACACCTATCATGGCGGGGGTTAGAACTCCACTTCG
>Ga0129333_10005168_pt1 | contig 12225 bp, 13 predicted proteins | sample CPB6_08_DNA_FD_94474 | JGI IMG/M metagenome (GOLD analysis project Ga0129333, IMG submission 94474) | Freshwater to marine salinity gradient microbial communities from Chesapeake Bay, USA - CPBay_Sum_0.6_0.8_DNA | ecosystem: Environmental > Aquatic > Marine > Coastal | place: USA: Chesapeake... | reverse complement strand
GCTATTGTCTTTATGTCTTTAGCTGTAAGAGGCTGTCTTACATATTTGATAAGCAAGTCCTGGGCGCATGTAAGGTTTATACAGGACTTCGGAATACAAAACGCCAAAGCATTAGTAGCCCTATCAAAATTATTATCGGCAAGGACGTTACCAGAAAAAGGGTTAAGAGAATCAGAAACTCTTTTCCTGACGTCCTGTATTTTGAAGATAGAAATCTTAACTTCTTCATGCTTAAAATCCTTTTTTGACATGTGGCCTCCAATCATAGCCCTATGGGCGGCTCGTCGTAGCCCCTTCTCTTTGAGGCTGATTCTTTTCCGTTCTCGTCTGCGTTTATAGCTATACCTTTGTTAAATTTTTTAAGTCTAAGTCCTTCATGCTTTATAAGCTCTCCAAGCAATACATCACCGCCCCTATGCTTTAGATCTTTATGTGGCCAGTCGTATTTACTTAGTAAGCTTGACTTTATAGACCACCAACCGCCTGTTGCAAAAAGCGTCCTATTAGACACCATGCTAGGCTTGAACCACGAACAGTGGAGACGTCTCCACTCATTTTGTTTTGGAAAAGATATTACCTGATACAGGGACCCTATCATGTCTGCCATTGTCTCTACCATGAAGTTCTCAACTTCTGTGAGCCACTTGACTGGACTAGGATCTTTTATATAGCTATCGTCATCAAACCACATTACATAATCTGTAGTTATTGGATCTGTTTTCCAGAGTAGCTCTCTCATCGCTGGATACTTATAGATCTGTGGATTATTTTCTAAGGTTATAAGTCTTTCGGGCTTTTCAAATAATTTTTTTATTACGCTTCTAGTCCTGTCAGATATCTCATTACAGGATATTCTTACAGGCACGCCGTTATTATAAAGCTCGCTTATAGGCTTTAAACACCTATAAGCGAGCTCAGGATAGTCTCCGTATAGAAGACAGCATACAGTGGTAGACCATCTAGATGGCCGTAATTCACTAGTCATGTTAACGGGCTATTTTGCTCTTTCCAGACCTTGATGAAGAATCGTCTCTCTTCTCCGAGGTCTTCTTTCTTTCAGAGCTGTTCTTGATTATGGTGCCAGGAATTTTTCCTGTATACTCCGTAACTCTATCAATAAGCTCCGCAAGATTCTCAAGGCCCTCATTTACAGAGGCGGCCTGTTGAGCAAAAAGCTTTAAGTCCTCATCAGAGCCTGTTTCAATAGCCTCATTTACGTCAGATAGAAGCTCATCGACTTTTGTCTTAAGCTTAAGGCCGTACCTACAGCTGCCGGTTATTATCTGTTTAAATAGAGACTTAACATTAGCCCTAACGTTATTTACCTTCTTTGCCTTCTTATTACCATATACGAGCTTAACTTCTGCAGCCAAAGCCCTTACTGATAACTTGTTCTCTACGGCAAGATTGATCATCTTTCGCCTATCCTCGTGAGGATCGGTAGAGGACGAAGACTCTGGAATGTGAAGAACATTTACAAAGTGCGACCAAGTCAGGGTCATGCCTTTGTTTTCTGCTCCGTCAAGAACGGTCTCAAGCTCTTTCTTATTAACGTACATATTGCTGAATTTGATGGTCTTATACATGGTTGACCTATCAACTCCAAGCGCTGTCGCCATTAGATTAACGGCAGCCTCACCGTATTTTGGATTTCTATTAATCTCAGCTGCTACTGAGCCCCTGTCGTAGTTGAAAGTCACGATATCGCCCCTATGGTCTTTGTAAGCTTCCTTTTCTTTTTCATAGATTTGACGAAGACCTTCGTCCATTCCTTCTATTGCTCTCTTTCTAAGCTCAATTTCCGCAGTAGACAGCTTGGAGACATCATCGCTAATGGCTTCGTCTGCGTCCACATTATGCTCATTTACAGCGGCCTTGGTTGTTTTCTCAAGTTGTTCAAATTTTTCACTCATGCTCATATGGCACCTCAGGTTTAAAAAAAATTACTCTCCGGCAACGTCCGGTAACGATAATTTATTAAAGAAAAGAGCCCAGGCAATCCTTTCTAGCCTGTCTTTTGAAAAGTAGTTCAAAAGGAGCTGTTCCCTGCATTCCTTAATAATCACATCAATCAAACACATGACCGACTTAGTCGGCCATGTCTTTGATCTTTCAAATATGGAGAAAGATCCTCCATCAGCGTCTGAGCCAGCAAGCGTCTTTGAAAGACACTTCTTGGCCATCAAGTAAGTCATACCAGCCCTATCGGTAAGAAACTCTATAAGCTGCTTAAATCTTTCGTCATCTTCTCCGTCGCCTGTAAATCCAAGCGATAGGGCTCTATTGGCTTCTATTCTTTTTTGTAGGCTAGCCTGCGTGAAGGTAGCGTTACTAAGTCTAGAAGATACCCCGGTTATAAGATTAGAAAGTTTACCTATTAAATCTCGACCTGAATGGGCCACTCGACCAAGTTTACCATAGGGTGCCGACATCATGGAATCTGTACTATCGATCAGTACTATTGTTGCCTTGATTGCGGCGTCTCCTATTTCGCTATTACTTACTAACAGGCCTGGAGTTAGGTCACAGTCGTCGTATCCATCGACAGAATATACGATTGATATTTTTCTATCGTATATGAGTGCGGACCTAAAACTGAACTTAATACCAGTAGCTTCTACTATCGACGATACCGCCGTAAGGAAGTCGTTATTTGAAATCCTTCTATACTTTGCACCTACTACAGCCTCAATAACGCTTGATTGCGTATTAATGACAGCTTGGAAGCCAAATAGTCTGCCAAATCTTTTCTTGAGCGCGAGGTTGTATAGAGCGGCCGCTTCGCCTACCGTAAAATCTTCGTCAGGGTCAGCTTTCATTCTAGACATCTTGTCTGGGTCGTCTGGAAGTCTTCTAAGACCTACAAGATCAGATAAAGAAGAAGCCAGGCCTGAAGACAGAGCCTTGCAGACCTGGCGTAAAGCTAACCACGACATCTTTTCACCCGAAATGGTTTTAGCCTTTCGACTTAAAGCCAGCTGGGTTTCGTCATCTATCATTACAATCTCGGTAATCCTTTCCTGGTCAGACAAGTAGTCAACAAGCTTGTTGTATTGGCTGGCAGTGAACATCATGCCGTCAACGTGTACGGCTAGTGACTCAGGATTACTGGAGTTGTAATTAGCCATTTTCTTTTTCGTCCCAATAATACTCAACGGTCTTTTCACAGAATCCATTTTTATCTGAGCTACCAGAAATGGTTACTGACATAGAAACGTTGGCTGGCTTGACCATATCGATAAGGGACTTGGCTGCAGAGCTAACAGCTGCACCAAGATTGTCAATTGTGGGATTTGATCCGATAAGAACGCTCATCCAGTCCCTATCAAAGTTTTCCCTGTTCTGCTTATCTTCATCAGTCATATGCTTAGGGCTGGGGGAATATGCCACTTCGACATTGATAAATCTGTCTCCGTTTCCAGGAGTAGGTTCGCCAGTTGTCTGGCAAGTTCCTGGAATGTTCATAGATTTCCAAAGCCTTACATACAAATTACTTTTATTGCTCATTGATTACTCCAATCATCTAGACCAACTAACTGATTCAAGGAACTGATCGAACGGCTCGATCACAAAAGATTCCTCTTTGCTCAGTGTTCTTACAATCTTCATAGAATCACTAACAGAGCTGCCAAGCTTTCCTCCAAACCTGCTAGATTCACAGTTATGCAGGCAGCATAGCTTCCATTTTGGCCAGTTAAAAACAACTACCAAAGGCTTAGTCATAAAGTCAGGTGCCGACTTCCAGTTGGCTTCTTCCTCCTTCCATGATAAATATAGGTCTGTCTTTTTAAACTTTTTGTACAGGCCGTCCCACATGTCTCTGACCCATGGGACTTTCTTATAAACAAGCCTGACAGGAAATCCTGAGAACTCCTCAGAAAACCAGGCCAGCGTCACTCTGGCTGAAGAAGTCTGCGCTTTACACGCAGACTTCAATTCGGACATTGTTCCTACAGACGGAAACCTGTTAACAAGGACTTTTACTGCTGCCTCGGCTGAAGAGGATTCAGAGTCTATACCAACAGGCCTGTCTTTAAAAAAGCTGTCTCTGTCGTCAAACATTGGAACTCCTTAGCTGCACTCGCCAGACATCTGGTCACAGTACGGGACATTGATCTTAAATGGAGTCCTTTTTCTTATACCATGCATCTTGTCCAGGCTAAGCCTTACTTCTTCGTTGTCCTCTATAGCTTGCCCGATTTCAGTCCAGCTGGTCTTGTTAAGCCCTAAGAGAGAACAATCTGCTGTCTTTCTGGCCTTGTCTATGTTTTCAAGGCCTAAGAACGAACACACTCTACCTTTTCTTGTAGGGGACATGGCGTTGATGACCGCTATAGAGGCTTCATGCCAATCCCATACTGTATGCTGTAGCCCATTCTCATCATGGGTCCACTTCATAGACACAGTTATCTCTCTGTTCTCACCAGCGTTACTTAGTGAGTTCTTCTCCATGACAAGCTCGACGATCCTTATGGATTCATTAAGCTTTTCAATCTTTTCTTTCAAAGACGTGTATATCTTCATGGTGGCGTGATAGGTTAGGGCCTCTCCGCCGGGAATTCTCTTTATGTTGAACCCCCTGGTATCCTTAGATATCTTTACGTGATTTACGCCTATGAAGCTAAATGGCCATATTCTCAGCTCATTGAACATAAACTTACAGTAGGTATTTATAAGATTGGCACCTTTGGCAAATCCTATGGAGGCGTGACCTTGCTCCCATATGTCGCTGATATCAGAGTCGGTTGTAACGCCTGTAAGCGAATCAACTCCAATAGCTACGGGGAACGGGCACCCGCCTAGTACAGGATACATGTCCCTTCCTTTTTTCATCCAAGAGGTAATGCTCTTCTGCCATTCCTCTATAGACCCGCATAAGTTGGTAGGAAAGTTTTTATCTCTACTATGGCCAATTATGCTAGCCCTAAGGTCAGGGGTATCTCTTGCTTCAGTAAGGTTGTAGACATAACCACCGCTGTTATCTACGTGCCATTTAAACATTTCAAACAAGAAAGCCGTTTTGCACGAACCACTAGGGCCGTACAGCTCTGTCATTCTTGATAAAGGGAAACAGTCATTTTGAAAAAAGTACCTTAGACTAAAGGCTTTTAATGGAAGACCTATAACGACTTCCTGTGACTCGTCCCCTATGTACACATCATTTCTACCCAGGCTGTTCTGTGATGAGCTCATCTGTGAAGAGAAGAAGTCAGTTAAAGTACCTTGTGCAATTTCAGCTTTCTTTTTAGCCATGATTACCTCTATGAAAAATTATGAATAGTTATGAGATTAGGTAAAACTCCCCGGCTTAAAACCGGGGAGTTTTAAATAGTTATTACTGACCAGATACGTTGTTGTTCTGTCTAGCTCGCCTTAGTTTTTCTTTGATGTCATCTCGGATCTTTTCAGCTCCTTCAGACGACTCAGAGATACTATGGCTGATAATGCTGGACAAATCAGACATGTTATTTATAAGTGGAGCCACCTGCTCTTGAAGAGGAGTAGGGGCCACTGGGAAAGGAGGACGTCCTTGAACAGCAGGCGATGCTGGGAAAGGATAAGTAGGAAGCTCTGGAACCTGTGGAACCTGTTGAACAGGTGCAGGTACCGCAGGAACTTGATACGGGACAGCAGGTTGCTGATAGGCATAAGGCTGAGCCATAGGCTGAGGAACAGGCTGCTGAGCCGGTTGCCACTGCAATCCTGGATTGGCTACTGTAGTTGCCATAAGCCCTACCTGCCTTAAGAACTCGCTTCCAAAGGAAACAAAATCTGCGGGCAGCAGTCTTTCGTATCTATCCCTGAGTGCATGAACAACTAATCCAGCACTTGCTGGGTTATCGCGCATGCTGTCTATAATAAACCTTACCTGCTCTTCATCTGAAGGGAAGGACAGTGAGTCCCTGATTGGAGTTGCCACTCTCTTGGCGATCATGGCAATTTCTTCATTGTTGAAAGTAGCAGGAACTCCCCTGTGGGATTTGGTAAGAATGCAGTCATAACCAATAGGCTTCATCTTTGAGTTGTATGAAGACATAGGCTGCTGAGGCTTCATGGCCTCGTAGCCTCTAGGCACGAATCCCATTTCAAAGAACATCATGAACGAGCCTTCGGTAAGGCTCACAAAGTCACCATGTTTGAATCTGAGATTTGGATCTTCAGACGTTACTCCGCTAGGGCTGTTGATTTCCCTATTCATAGCAGTCCATGCTGATTTTTTAAGAAGCATGAATACTGTTTGGTGAGTAGGAGCCAAGCCGTCTGGAGGAGTATTAGGTTGGCCTTTATATTCATAAATGGCGCACCTTACAAGAAGAGCTGTATCCGGCCTTGAGATAAGAGCCGACCTTCCCTGGCCGCCTTTAAGCATAAGCGCCCATTCCTGAGGGCCTCTCATCTTGCCGTTCTCTACCTGCTTTACCAGATCATAAATAATAACCGCAGGGTTATTGCGGGTATCATAATGTCTGTCTTCGGGGTCGTAAGCTATCCATGACTTCTGTGGGTTACCAAATCCAAGTACCATAGAAGCAGCGTAGAACCAACCCGAGAAGTCGTTCTCCGTGTATCTTGATGGTTGGAAATTATTACCCTGGATACAGGGAAAAACTCTGATGACAGTAGGGTCCGATTTTGACCATGAAGGCCGCTTAATCATGCCAGAGCCTGGCTTAAGAATATGATCCCCTCTGTTAGACTCCCTAGCAGCATTTTCGCTAGGCATTTTAAAACCTTGAAAACCAGTCATTGAAACCTCCGAAAAATTTCGACCGTAAAAACGGTCTGGCCACAAAAAAAATAAGTAACACTAAGACTTTTTTATTAGCTGGAGTTTTTCCGCCAATAGGGAAACTTGAAGATTTAATAAATTTAAATCACCAGAATTTTCTAAGATATGAGTACAGTCTTCCGCCTTGTAAGTCAACGTTGGATCTGCACTAATTCCAGGTCTTTCAACCCATACCGCGTAACTAATATAACCCCTTTCTATACAAGACTTTAATTCTATTTTATCCCTTATGCCTGTAATAACTTTAGCTTTTTCAAGACACATCCTTACTAATTTAGTGGGGTCGTCTTTTCTAAAATCATTAAGTATATTGTACCACTCCATTCGCCTTTTATGGCGAGTTTCCCAGGCAGTTTGCTCAGGTATTTCAAGGGCATCCGCAACTATGCCTTTGCATACCCATGAAGCACTTCCTGCATATTTAAGGCCTGTTAATTTGGAAAACATAAACGCTGCGGTATCTTTTCCAGATCTTCCATGGCCGCAAAAAGCTATCATATTTGACCTTTCAGCTAGCAGGTCACCCTATTCTATTCATTTTTTAAATTTGTCAAGCCTAACAGCAAATTAATTAGTGGAAACGTCTCCACATTATTACTTCTTAGAATCCTTAATTGGTTTCATAGCCTTAATATCTCTAAGCATTCTTCTTAATAACCTGGCCACTTCTTCTGGGCTTTCAGCGCCTAAGGTTGCCTCCGTATGCCCTATTACTTTGTTATCTTTATGTGTTATCTCTCTTAGAGCGTACCAAGGGTCTTTTTTTGTGCCCATGCTTACCAGTCCATAGCACCATGCGAAAGAATAGGTTGGTTCGCTTATTTCTTCTTTAACTTTAGTCTTTTTCATAAATCCTCCGTTGTTTAAGTTAGTAACAATACCGAACTCTTGAATAAGGGGTTATTTGCTCAATCATATTTTTAAGTTTACCTTTAAGTACTGTCTTATCTGGCCTTGAGTATGAGAGAACGTTGGGCTTATTAGGTTTTGGTGTCAGGCCGAAAGGCCCTCCAACCATCATGCTATGCGCCTTGGGAGCATAGGCGTTTACCATTTCAAATTGCTTCTCTGAATGAGTGAGAAATATTATCTCATAAGCAAGTTGCTTTTTTACACCTAAGACAAGCACGTCGTCTATTAGTTTAAGTAAATCGCTATATTCTTTTTCGTAGTTATCTGTGACTACGATAGGTGACAAGTTTAAATGCACCTCAAACCCAGCCAAGAACAGCTTATTAGCGGCATTTAACCTGTCTATTATTGGAGCAGTATTCATCTCTAAAATTTTACGATGATGCTCAGGCATAACAGATAGCCTAATTCTGTGGTGCTGAGGTCTAACACAGTTGTCTATGAAAGAGTCGAAGGCGGCAGACTTAGTTGCAAAAGAAGTCTTTGCCTTAGGTATAGCTGAGACCTTGTTCATTATGTCAACTACATGGCCTGGAAAACCATCATGGGCGGTAAGCTGGTTATCAAGGGTGCAGTCGCTATCACAACCGAGGTCAAAAGTTATCCATTCTCCGTGCGCCGGATCTCTATACATCTCAAAGTCCCTATGGGTTAAGGACTTCATCTTATCTCTATATTTTTCCAGGTTGTCCATAGTGTGCTGCACCATGTCGACAACCTTATATACGTCGCCGTAAAGTTTAGGATAATTGTTTATAAAGTGTCTTTCAGTGTAGCAGTAAGTGCAGCCGAAAGCGCACCCTTGAGTCATCATCTGGCCAGGCAAAAAGTCAGTGGAATTACCGTTAGGGTCTGGGTTCCATTTTGCGTTCCTGTGCAGCAGGGCAGCTTTTGTACCTTTTTCTCTAAAATGATCTTTATATTCTGGGCTTACACGTCCATGCTTTGGGTCGTAAGCATGCGTGTTAGATTTAATCAGAGAAACTCTAGCATTAGGGTGGGCGGCTGTCATATGAGATAGAAGCTCGCTGTCCACTTCTTTTTCGCTAACATACAGTTCTTTTACGTTTACCTTTCTTTCCATGTTGGCTCCTAATTATTTATCATCTTTATGATGTCGTCACGGTAAAGAAGGACCTTGGTAGTTCCTGTCCTGTTCCACTGGTCCCAGGCCTCACAAGTCGCGCAGCCTCTTTCGTACTCATCACATCGACGTCCAAAATACTCTTCAACCTCAGAGGCTATCATGTGGACATTTACTTCCACGTACAAAACCTGTGTTCCGTACCTTTTGTACATGTTGTCGAGCATGTCTTCTCTGTCGTAAATCTTGTTTTTATTGTTCTTATTCTTTTTGTTTTTAGGCATAGATCAGCTCCTTAATCTTTAACTTCGTACTTTTTTATTGCATCTGCTGCCGCTTCAATAGTAGAGAAGGATATGGCCCTAGCTAAAACGTCTATTAGCTGAACAAAGCTCATCTTTTCAGTTGTTCTGGGCTCGTCTGACTGCTCGCTCCAAGAGACGACCTCGAAGTTCCACGACGGTCCATCATTCTCTACCCTTCTAATACTCTCTATATGATAGTCTTGATCACCTATTACGCCTCCCGCGTCAGCTTGTCTTTGGCATTCTTCCCCTATAATCATCAACAAATCATGAAGTAAACTTTTTTTGTTTTCCATTTTGTATCCTTAAAAATAAAAAGCCCGCCACAACGAGTGACGGGCCGCACGCAAAACTATAGTCAGTAATAAGATACTTATACACGCGCCTCTCGGCAAGCATGTATAAATAAAAAGCCCGCCACAACGAGTGACGGGCAGCAAGGCTTAGAATCATTGATTATGATATGGCATTCAGCTAACGGGTCAACGTAAATTATAAAGATATTAGAAAAGGATCGATGTCTGAGCCAAGAGCCTTTAAAGCCTCTTTAGCATATCCCCCAGATCTTTCTTTATCTGAAAGATACTCAAGGGCGCTTTCTCTAAAATCTTTATTGCTTAAAATAAACTTCCAACGCTCTAAGTAAGCTTCTTCGATCTTTAAGCTGCTTTTAAATCTAGTGTCGACAACATCGTCATCGTTAGTACGAAACTGAATGCTGGCCCTGTAGCGGCTTCTTGAACTTTTTAATTTTTCAATCTTTATGCCTGGATAGTAGTGTTTATAGAACTTTCTATTTAATGCGTTTTGCCAAGGATCTACAGGTCTTAGGTTTTCTATATTATCGTTTAGTGAGTTATTGTCTTTATGGTCTATAAACTTATTCGCTATGTCAGCTTTACTGTTATGCAACATGTAAACTATTCTGCTTGAAAAAAGCCGCATAGGTACCTTGTTTACGGTTAAATAAACTTGGTAGCAGTACCTGTCAATTGTGGCGCTTTCACCAGAAGTTCTAAGACTTCCAGCCGGCTTACCGGCATTTTCTGTGTTCCAAGCCTGAGACGTTTTGCTATTAGAGAAATGATGACTTGGTCTTTTTTTCCACCTAAGGCACGAAGGCGATGTTTTGTCGTAAATAAAGCATTCTTCCAAATACTCTACTGGAGGCATGTTCCTAGTTCTTATATTAAATTTTTTGTCTTTCTTTACGACTTGAACCCAATGTTTCATGATGGCCTCCGGTGCCTTAAGTGAAAAGATATTAATGCTGCGCAAACTTTTCAGGTATACCCATGGATTTGCAGTCTTCTTTAGTCAATGGGATTGACCACTTTGTAAAAACTTCAGTGGCTATTCCAAGATTGTAAGGACCGCTATCTCCACTCCTACGTGTACCGTCCAAGTGGCATGAATATATATCAACTTTATTGCTCATGCAAGAGGGTAATACGTTCTCTACCACCCAAGACACGCACTCATAAGGTACTTCTAATATTACAGCGTCGTGTACCTGCAATATTATGTCATACCACATACCTGATGGAGCAGATTTTCTATACTCGTAAATATGGTCAAGAGCCCTAGACATTGCGTCAGCAACGCAGGACTGAATAGGGAAGTTCATGCTTTGTCTTTCATACTCAGCAATTACCGACCTATCCGTAGTAGGAGCAAACCTCCTGTATCTTCCGAAAGCATTACATACCCAGCCTGGGGTCTTTACCCTTGATTTACATTCTTGAAAATATACTGGTAGCGCAGGATACATGGCGACTAGGCCATTTATTAAATCTTGAGCTTCACTAACCGATATCTCGACACCTTCTTGTTTTGCTTTTCTGGCTGTAGACTCTGCTCCTTGGCCGTAAGCGTATCCAAATACCACAGCCTTGGCGGCTGTTCTCAGGCCAGACTTACCTGCCTCTTTTAATCCTTTCTTAGTTGGTGGGCAGGAAAGCTTAAACGTATTAACAGCAACATTGCTATGGATGTCGTAATAGTCAGGGTCAGACTCTGGAAGATTAGCTCTCATGACATGGTTAATCATATTCTTATCGCCTGACTGCCAAGCCATAATAGCAAGTTCTGCACCTGTATAATCAGCCTCTACAAGAACATGCCCAGGTCTTGCGCTTATAGCAGATCTGAGAGGATAAGAGTATTCAAGGGACAAACTTGGACCGTGAGCAGAAAATATAGCCTTGTATCTGTCTTCTATAGTCTTGCCAAGGTTCTGCATATTGGGCCTGGAAGAAGACGCCCTTCCAGTTTCTTTGGTCTGAGAAAACATTGACCTGACTCTGTTATCAGAATGTATATAGGACAGCAGACCTTTTTCATATACAAGGTCTCCGTCGTCATCTACCATCTCCATGCCGTCTTTATCGCATTCAGGCGGCCTTAGTACGGTTGTCTTAAGATAGTGCAGAGCCCTGACATCTCTTAAGGCTGACACAACTGGGTTTCCGTCAGACAGTATCGTTAGAGACTCTTTATCTGTGGCAGGAGAATATAGGTGATCCATTCCTCTGCCTACAAGCTCAGACCAAAGCTTTCCCTTTGAGCCTGTTCCAGTGCTTTTATACGGCTGTATATTTAGGGAAACAGCCTCTTCGGGTCTTAACCTGATAGACGCCCCAGAGGCATCTCTTTTACCTGAATACTTTTCACCAAACAGCAACTCTCTTTTATGAAATGTGCTAGACGCGTTGAAGTCTGGCCATTTTATCATAGCTCTGAGCTTCTCTAACAAGCTTTCATGCAAAGTATCATAAAGCTCTGTTAGTTCACTTACTCTGGCTTGGTCTATTAGTATTCCCTTCTGTCTCATCTCTATGAACGCCGGGTACGCTCTCATAGATAACCAGAAAGGAAGTCTGCAATTGTTTCCGTATTTATCTTTGTCAAGCTTGCCTGGATGGTCTCCTGTGCCGTTGTAGAAGTCGTATAGTCTTCTAGTCACATCCGCGTCATAGCAGCCATACGGTATAATAACCTCGTCAGGACATTCTCCATAACCCTCAAGAGCAGAGTCTTTTATTCCTTTCTCTTTACAGTGTTTCTTACGCCACTCTGTTACAGGCCCTTCCCATCTTGGCACATTGCAGTAACGTACAGCCTGCTCTTCTAGG
>Ga0129333_10005167_pt1 | contig 12226 bp, 18 predicted proteins | sample CPB6_08_DNA_FD_94474 | JGI IMG/M metagenome (GOLD analysis project Ga0129333, IMG submission 94474) | Freshwater to marine salinity gradient microbial communities from Chesapeake Bay, USA - CPBay_Sum_0.6_0.8_DNA | ecosystem: Environmental > Aquatic > Marine > Coastal | place: USA: Chesapeake... | reverse complement strand
TTCCCCTTTGGTTAATGTGATAACTTCCATGTATTTATATTAACATGATGATGATAATAAGTAAAGTATTTTAGGCATATTATTTGCAGGTTTTTTATAATTTATTCATAAAAAAAAGACCGCGCTCGGCGGTCATTTTTTTAATGTATTTTTCACTCCGGAATGTGCGCCGATAGCCGCTAATCCGATTGCACCGCCTAGCGTGATCCCTTCTAGAACGTCCCACCGCTTCAGCATCAACCCGATCAATATACCGCTTAAAATGGCCAGCGTAGGAATATAACGCGGCTCAAATCCGGCCTGCTTCATAGCCGCTAAAATTCCGACCAATACCGGAACAATCGCTAAATACTGCGCGTCAATTGTCATTAGATCACCTTTGCCCTTTGTAAGGCGACTAGCAACCGGAAAAAGTCATTTGATCCGGATTCTATCGAAGTGAATAACCCTTTTTTCAAAGCAGCATCGACTGCCGATTTCGCCCAATCCGGAACCGGCTGACTGACCTTTTTCTCTAAAATGTCCAAGCGTTTCAAAATCTCCATCATCTGCGGATCATCTCCATATAGGCAAAGTTCCATTTCAAAAGCGACATCATCTAGTAAATCATCCATAGTTTTATTAATCAATTTAAGGCTGTTCACCGGATCGGTTTTCCGCTTCGGGTCAAGTTCAAAATGTCCGACTATGTGCAAATGCGGGTTTAATCCGTACTGGTGACATAGATAGGCCAGCGTCCAGACATATTTTGAATAGGCTTCCCTAGTGTTAACCGGATCGCCAAAACATAACTCAACCCCGATTGCGCTGGTGTTGGCATCATCGCCAAATCGTTTATTATCCTCATCGACATTGAAAAGAACGTGCCATGCTATTTCCGGATTTTCAAAGGCTGGTATACACTCAACGATTTCGAAGTTATCAACAAATATGTGTGCTGATACGCTCTGCTCGTTCGCTGTCCGTTCATAGTACATTACGTTCGCACGTGCGCCGCTTCCGCTGTTTCCAGTGTCGTGGGCTACTATGAATTTAACTTTGTCCAGCTTCCGACCGGATCGGCGCTTTGTACCATGCGACAAATAAAGCCGTTTAATAACGTGTTTCTGCTTGAACGTCAACCCATTTCACCTCACATGATCCGGATTATATAGGTAACTGCTCCAGTCAAAAATACACCGAAAACTGCCCTCCACAACCAGCGCTGATTGTCTTCTAATTCATTTAGTCTGCGGTTAATAGTCGGGTCTGCAATCATCATATCCAGTTTCGTTTCAAGTCGCGTCAATCGCTGTAAAATCTCGGTGTTATTATCCATTTTTACACCGCCTATTCAGTCGGCTGTTCGATCGGTTTCGGTTTGTATGTTTCGTAATCCACCCATGTGTTAGGCTCAATTTCAACCAATTTCTGGCCATTCTCAAGCGTCTTAGTAGGCAGTTGTTCAAATTGTTCAATCGTCATTTTTTTCACCTCTACGCGCTTTCTTGCGAATACATAACATTTCCAATGATAGGCTGTGCGCTTGCCTGATTCTGCATGAATTCTACTAAAATGCTATTTGTAAAACTGATATCACAAAAATAGTCAAAACTTGAACCGGCTTCATAAAGTGAAGAAGCATTATTGTTATGTCCTAGACCGACGACACCGTTCGTGCCTGAAGGATTGGGGGAAAGACTTGACTGAACACCGTCAATTGTTACGCGGATTGTGTGATACTGTGCTGGGACACCTGACATTGTAATTTTAGTCAATCGACCTCGTACACCTGTACTGTTCACTGTTGTGTAATACGTTCCCGAAGTTGTTGACGCATTGTAGTACACAAAAATCTTAGGAACGCGTGGAATGACATTTCGATCTGGAAAAGTTGTGATAGGCATATTTACACCTCCTCAATTCCAAAAATCGTACAAATAATATCTGTTCCTACATCTTGTCTAGCCGCTACGATCGTACTAGCCGCCGCTACAATTTTTGTATCCTGAACAATTACCGAAGCCGTTCCGTTTACTTGCAAACCAATAATAACTGAATTTGTTGAGAACGTGCCGCCTACAGTTACATTAATCGTGCGCTGTGTCGTGCCAGTGTTGGCAAAATAGATTTCTGTTACCTGCGCTGTCGTGCTGGCTGGTACTGTGTACACCGCCGCCGTTGTAGTGGATAAGGCGGTCTGTGCTAATCGTTTCGCATATCGTGCCATTTAAATCATCGCTCCCATGCTCAATGACATCTTAAATTCATCAAAGGTCAAACCGCGTCCGCCTTCTGTGATTGCTAATTTATCAGCCGCCGCCCAATATATTCCGGTGTTAGAATCGGTTGAAAGTGCAATTGAAGGCGTTCCCTGTGTTCCAGTTATTACGTCAAGCTGTCCGGTCATCGCCACCGATCCGTCAATAGGCAAAGCGGCAGAAATACCGGATTCAATTTTATTTAAGTTAGTCGCTGATAGTGCTGGCGCTGTTCCGTTAACCCACGTTGTCGGACTATATGCTGGCATTTTTATCCCCTCGCAATCGTGTCTGTCCGTTGAAATTGTACGGATTCAAGGTTAGTCTTGTTCCGGCTGTACAAAATCCGGCTAATCATCACACCGCTATTTGTGGCCGTTGTCGCTGTCGATCCGGCGAAAACACCGACTTCATAAATCTGTGCTACGGCTTCCGTCTCGGTCAAAATCGCGATTGTCTGTAAGACACCGGTTGAAACTGCTGTTTTACTATAGACTGCTTTCCGGAAAAATTCTGCGCCTAGTTGCGTATCTGTAGCAGATACCGAAGCCGATCCGGAACCGACCGCTATAAATTTTATCTCGCTGTTTGTTATTGTACCGCGTAGGCTTTCACGAATCAGATTCAATCCGGAATCTGTAATCATGTTATTTATATGTGCATCATGTTCCCAGTCGCCGCCTACCGGTTTTATATATACGTCAAATTCCCCTAACCAACCGCGCAAATCATGCTCCATTTTCAAACCTCCTTCTAACAAGGATATAGCGTGGTACTCGGATATAGTGCGGCATCCGGAACAGGACACGCAAAAATAGTCGGTGTCGTAGTCTCGCTCCAGTTATCCGTCTCATAAGTTGTTTTTAATACGATTAGGCGCTCGTTTGAATCAATAATCAGGCCGGATTCCTTCCGAATCAATCCCTTAAAGAAATTAGTCCAACCGCCGAATGCCTGACCATCTACCGCGTGAATATCGTAGACGAACAATCCGTTATCATTTAGGTCTCGCATGGTAACTCGGTCAATTAAGAATTCTGCCGCGCTGATTCCGTACTTTGTAAGTGTCACTGTCTGAAGCTGACCCGCCGATAATCCGTTAGTGTATGTCTGGAAAGTAAGCTCTCGTTCTACCTTCGTGTACTTTGTCAATCGTCCATTTGCAATATCCAGCGCCTGTTGCTTATCCACCACGTTCGGCATCGTCTCAAGCGATTCATACACACCGGATGTGTTTTCTAATGTCTGCCGCGCTGTTATCGCGTTGCTATCCTCAACAACAACTAGAAGCGGAATCAGTCCAATATAATCTATTTCAATTGTATCAGAAGTCGATAGTACCGTCTGTGAATTGTCTTGCGTGATCGAATTACTGCCATATGACCAATACCATTGAAGCGGCGTAACCTGACCGTCAAGTCCATTAACCCCGATCTGTGCCGGATCGACCGCTACGGAATTAATTCGAATCACTGGCTTTTCTGCAATCGGAAACCTAGTGACAAATGTTCTGGTCACACCGTCCGGCTTCGGTGTCACATCTTCACCTGTAATTGGCGAATCTGTCGGTGTCTGGCCGCCGCGTAGATATTGCCTGTTTCGGTATCTGCTTCTATCTTGTCTCACATTAATATTGACGATTGCAGACGTATCAATAATATTGAAAGGTGCGACATCAGCAGACCGCGCTTTGAAATGCAAAGTCTTGTCATAGTCGATATACCAGATGAAACCGCAAACTTCTGCTAGTTCATCAAATGCCTGTGTAACTGTACCATTTCGCGGAAACTTTACTATGTCCAATGTTACTCCGTCTTGAATCGTTCCGGCAGTGATTCCATCAGCCGTTAAATAATTCGTCAAAATATTATTAACGATATATCCGGCCGTTTGACTGGTGTATGATTCAGCGACCAGATAACGATCCGCAATACACTGCTGATCCACTGCTTCAATGTCGAAAAATATCGCAGTCGTGCCGATCGGATTCATTCTTCTAGGATAAAAAACAAATCCTCCGAAAATAAGGTTACTGCTGTAGTCATAAATTTCAATAGGTGCGCCATCTTCAATATCTAGTACTCCAGTCACATCAACCATTTGGAATCTAGCTGTCGACCGTTCGTTAATTGTGTCTTCAATCTCAAGCGTTGTCGGCTGATAATAATTTGTAATATCCACCGGAATAAATAGCCGCATTTAATCACCGCCTTGATACGGATGCAAACCTGTTGCCTGAATCGCTTCGGCTGGCGAATCGAAAATAGTAAAAATCAAATTTTCGCTAATTGCTTCCTCTTGTACGGAAGTCATGTTCCATCCAGCCCAATATGCTTTTAATTCATTTTTAGTATTATATAATCCGACTGAAAATGTGTTACCGATCGCACCGATCAAATTACAAAATTCATTTGCAGATTGAAGGTTATCAGCATCAATTACTAAAATTAAATTTGTCATATGCTGATACCCCACTTTACAGATAAATAATTATGAATATCGGCCAGTTCAAAATCATTTAGTTTGCGATTAAATAACAAAATTTCTGCAATATCACCATTGATATAACGTGATCCGGCCGGATATCGTCCGATATTAGCGACCAGCGAATCAGTATCGGAAGTGTTAGCGCCTGTTCCCGTTGTGTTAATCGGTTGAAGCGCTCCGTTAATGTATTGTCGCGTTTCCGGAATCGTGTAATTTATAAGTCCAGCGTGAATGATAAAACCTGCAATTCCAGAAACTGAAGACGTAACCGCAACCGGAGAATCAGCATCTAGTGTTCTTCGTGCAATCTGATAAAAATTTAGGTTTGTCACCCACGTTGTTAATCGATAACTTGCACTAGAAAGAGAATTTGAAATGAAATATGCAGTCTGTTCTATGCCGGTGTTGGGATATTTAATAACAACAAACATTGAAGCCCCTGCGACATTTCTTAACAAATTTAATCGATTCATGTTTGTGAATGTCGATCCAGATATAGAATACATATTCAAAAAAGGACTTGAAGCGCACGAAACTGATAACATATCACTCGTTGGATTGAAAGACGATCCCCTTATAGAAGACTGCGGAATCCTATCTATTGTTGTGATATTTGTATAGACATTTGAAGAATGACTATAAACCGATAAAAACGGACTTGCTCCTTGTCCAATAGATAAAAAGTTGCCACTTGCAGAATAGTCTAGAGTTGTGACAGTTCCTGCCGTTGTAATCGTATTAATTCGGTCAAATTGATTTGTGCCAGAGTTATATTGATAAATTGAAACTGTCGCTTCATTTCCTCCGACCGCGCAGACTGTATCCGACAACCAGCTTATTGACCTTACAAGTGCTGTAGGTAAATTCGCTGGATTATTTAGTTTTGTGAATGTATCACCTGATCTTGAATAAAATTGAATAAATGGGCTTGCGTTTGATCCAACAGCGAGATAATTATCCGATTTTGAAAATTTAATTGCATTAGCCAATGTTCCGGCAGGAACCGTAACCGGATTTGCTAAGGATGTGAAAGTATCTCCTGCCCTCTTATATACAAGCATCAACCCAGTCATTGAACCAGACAAAGCCAGATAAGTATCATTATTTGAGAAATCCAAACCTGCGGCAAAATTTGAAGGCAATACTGCCGGAACACTCAAAGCTGTAAATGTATCGCCAGCCCTTTTGTACACCCTGAAAAAAGGCGAACCTGTTGAACCTACTGCCAGATATATATCATCGCTAGTCCATGTTCCCGAAGTGGCGGCGGTAGATGGCAAAATAGCAGGATCAGCTAATTTGTTAAAAATGTTTCCACTCTTTTTATAAATAGTTAATCTGGGAGACGTATTGCCAGAAAAATGTACTAAATATGCACCAGTTCGAGAAAATTTATTTACATTTTCGTTATTCGAAGCACTAGGAAGAAAATTAAAAGGTGCTGTCATATTAAAAAAATCATCCACACCGTCAAACCGCACAACATTTCTTCCATTCAATTCTGCAGTTTGTAAAGTCGGCTGTGCCGCGCTCGTTATTTGAAACATATGTGCCTCGTTGCCAGACGAATCAAGCCACTGGTTAAGGCTCGATCCGTCTGCACCTGTTAGCGTTGTAGCGTCATACCATGCGACTAATCCGGAAATATCATCCGGCGCAAATTCCTTAAAAGTCCTTATTGTAAATCCTGAAATCATAATTTCACCTACTCATTTTTAATAGGCTACCCCTAATTTTGTCCTGATAGAATCCACCATTAAAGGCGCTACCGATCGCGTAATTTCTCGACCGTCAAGATAAATGTGTGTAGATTGCTGACCTGTGATTTCTGCCAGTCTAGATAATGGCAGGATCGCTTCCGCTTGTCCACCGTCTCCGACCATCGCCAGCGTTGGGCTTGTAAAAATACCACCGTAGGCCGCGCCTGTTACTTTTGTTCCGCCTGTCGTTGTTTTTCCGGTTTTCTTAGTCGGTGTCACCGTCAAAGGTTTGACTTTATCCAGCATGGTCTGAACGGCTGAATCAATCGAAGGCGACATTTTCAAAATGCCTTCAAGCAATTTTTCGCCAAATGTTTTTCCTGCGTTCAACCAATCTGGATTGTAAGTTGCAAGCAAATCCAGCAGGTCTTTTTGTTCACCCTTCAAAATTCCTTCGCGTGCTTCCTTTTGCAGTTTATCTTCTGCTTTTTCTTTTTCAAATGCTTCCTTGTTACGCTCAAGCGCTCCAGCATAAAAAGTTTTTATTGTCTCAAGAAGTCCGTCATACACTTGTTTGCGATTATTGAAGTTAGTTTGCAAATTCGTTAATCCAGTTTCAAGCGCTGATTTCTCCGCTTCCAGTTCTGCGTTATATTGATTTTCGCGTTCCTTCTTGCGATTCTCGCCATCTTCGCGAATCAATTCAGCCGCTTTTCTCAACGCTTCAATCTGCATCCGGCGCTGTTCTAATAACAGTTCGCGTTCACGCTTGATTTCCATTTCTTTTAATTCTTCAATCAATTTCCTGCGTTCGGCTTCATTGTCAGCTAATAAAATTGCAGTCTGTTTCGCTTGACGTTCCTTTTCAAAATCTGCCGCTTTAATTATTTTTTCTTCTTCTTCGGTCTTGTTTTCAATATCTAAAATCTGGTCATTCAGATTTTTCACTTTGTCGCGCGTTTCTTTATCTATTGCTTGCATATCAGCGTCAAAGAATTTTTTCAACTCGTCCATCTTTTTTTGTTGAGTTTCTTTAAAAGCCGCGACATCTTTGTCATACTGTTCTTTTAATTTGACGTTCAGCTTTGTATAGTGATCCGTCTGGGTCTGTTGCATTTTCAACAAGGTGTTGCGCTGGGCTTCCTCTTGTTTGCTGTACTGGGATTTGAGTGCAGACACAACCGCATTTCCTAGCTGATCCGCTAATTTTACCGATGATGCAATTAACTTTTCTTGTTCGGCCGCCAGTTGTTTTGCTCGTTCTGCCGCAATCCGTTTTGCTTCTGCCGCTTTTTCAGCCGCAACCTTTTCCGCTTCAAGAGCCGCCGCCGCTTCTTTAGTCGTACCCGTCATGATTAAAGTTCGGTCTGTCATGTAATCGGTTTTGCCTGCATTCTCTTGCATTTTTTCAATCGTTTTTTCAAGTGCGTATTGTTTTTTATATTCAGCCATTTCGACCGCGAATGCTGAATTTTCAAATGCTACACCAAATGTATCCGATATCCATTTTAGAAACTGATTGAAAAGTCCGCTCACTGTAGAAATTGAAGTTGCCATAGCATCAAATGCTTTTTTGAAAATGCCAGATATATCAGGAAATGCGGAAGCGAAAACAGCTTGCAAGTTACTGACAAGTGTTTTGACCTGATTAATTCTGGTTGTTGTAATCGTTGCCATTGAATCGAAAGCATCTTTCCACCACTTGCTCACGTACTGGGTTAAAGCCCACGCTGTAGCCTTCACATCTTCCCAATTATCCATTAAATATTTGAAGACGTTAATTAATCCATAAAAAGCAGGTGATATTGATAAAATAGTTGACTTCAATCTTTCGCTTACACTTTCCCAATTTTTTGCTAGATAGATTGAACCAGCAACCAATGCAGCAATCGCCGCAGTTATTAATGTTATCGGCGCAGTCGCTACCGCCATTCCTGCCGCCATTGTCGTCCCTGCTGTCATGGCTGTTCCGGCTGTTACTGTCATAGCAACACCCAGCGCTCTGTAGGCCGCGACTGCCGTCACGATTGACGGAACGATAGAACCGATTACTAATAAAACTGGCCCAAGTGCCGCCGCCAATAATCCTGATACTACGATTAATTTTTTTGTGCCTTCGGACAATCCTGAAAATGCTTTTAGCTTTTCGTTGACCGATTTTATAATTTCATTAAAAACCGGAAGGATTACTGTGCCTAGCTGTACACCTATCTCCTTCATTAATTCGCCAAACATTCGCATCTGATTAGCTGAACCTTCTGAAGTCCTAGCAAAGTCACCCTGACTGTTTTTAGTCCGATCCATTACGAACGCGTACCGAAGTGCTACCATTTCCGCTTCAGTCATTTTTTCTACGTTTTTCGTAATCCCCTGCTCCAGCGCAAATGCTTTAAGTTGGGTTTCCGTCATGACAACCCCAAGCATTTTAAGGCTTTCAGTTTCTCCGGTGAAAACACCGTTCAGCGCTTGCATAGCTTGCTCGATCGGGATATTTTTGAACGATGCCAAATCTGCGCCTAGCTGGGTTAAACTCATGGCCATATCAGCCGCTTTTTGCTGGCTGATTCCCATACTGGTGGCCATATCACCAAAAAGTGCCGCCGCATCTAGTGCTGATCCGGATGCAAGCCCCATTTGCTCAATGCTCGTTTTGCTCCATGCCATGACTTCAGAAGCGGATGAACCGAATGCGACATTTATTTTATTTACCGATTCTGAAAAATCGCTGGAAAGTTTAATTGAAGCGGCTCCAGCAGCTATAATCGGAAGTGTTACCATCGCGGTCATATTCGCACCAACACCAGCTAGTGCATCCGTTGATGCTTCCGTTTCGTTGATCGTCTGCCGAAAGTTCGTTTTTATCTCATTAAATTCTCGGTTAATATTACTGCTCATGCGATTAAAATGCTGGCTAACCTGTGTCGCCATTACACCAAATCGTGCCGTTGCCTGCGCCGAAAATTGACCGATATTATTTTCAACGTTATTCAGATTCACTTCTAATCTAGTGAATACATTGGAAACATTATTTCCAAAGTTTCTAAAATCATTAGTAGCGTCTGCAATCTCATTCCCAACCGTTGTCATAGCTTTGACAACACCGCTCGGATCGGCTCCGATCCTGACCATTAACTCTTTTAACAAGTTACTTCACCCCCATTTTGCAAGGTAATCATTCGAAGCATTTCGACCATCTGCTCCGTTGTCATTTTTGCTTTTTTCTTGTTTTCCTTCGGCATAAAATCTGAAGGCTGAAAAGGCTTGCCTTTGCCGCGATTCACGTTTGCAATAACTGAACAAATAAGAGCCGAATTAAATAACTCGGCTCTTTTGTTTTCTTTATGTCTTTCGACCAATTTATTAAATTGTCTAATAGTCAACCGCCAAAACTGGTCATCATTTAGGCCTAAATCATAAATCGCTATCGCCCATAATTCCGACCAATCCGGCGCTTTCACTTTCCCTTTTCGCCAGATTCCTCTGATTCACCGAATGAATCCGTCATCAATTTTTGTACAGTATCCATTACATATTTTAAGTTATTAAAATCAATTAATCCGCCTACCTGCTCCAGCGTGATATCTTCACCGGCTGACCGCATCGCACAGAATAGAATTGCTCTCATGTTCCGCGCTTCAGCTAATTTCTCTTGAAGCAGAAAAATCGAACGGCCTGTAAGTTCTTCAAATTCTGACATCGCGTTCATATCCAACCGCAATTCACGTTCCCTGTCCAGCGTGATAGTTGAATTTTTTCTCATGATTTATACCTCAATTCATTTATTAAATCGTGCCGAGTGAAGGCTTGCCAGTTACTTTGAAAGTCGCGCTATAACCGATTGCGCCATCAACCGGCGATTCTGCGCTAAATGCTGTACAGATAACTGTTGCCGTAAAACGCGTGGTGCTCGGTGTTGTCGGCAGATCAATGGTAGCTGTCGCAGTGCTGGATGTGTTAAATTGTGTAACGATCGTGTTAGCCGTTGCTGTAGTGTAAAATCCCTCTACAGTGATTTCGCCACCATCGCGCAACCCTTGAATAAATTCTCTGTGGCGATCTGCCGATCCATGAGTTGTTACATCAATCGTATCGGCTGTCATGGACGGTGCAGAAATAGAAGTCACTTCGGAAATAGTCGTAGAACCCAATTTGAATACTGAAGCATTAGCGAAAAAAGCCATTTGTAAAACCTCCTTTAATTTTCTTGAATTAAAATAGTATAGTAAGCAGAAATAATCCGCTTATCTTCATCTCGCTCGGTGTCGGATGATTCAAAAAAACACTGGATCATCTTGTAACCGGTCATGCTAAAAATCTTATGATTTAAGACCCTGTCCATCTCAACAAGGATTTCCTTTGCTGGCTTGTATCCAAGTCGTCCGGCCTTTGTGTATATATCCATTCTAGCAGAAATAGAGAAACCTTTGTTACCGATCCGATTATAGCGCTGTTCAATCATATTCCCAAGTACGCAATAGGGAAAAGTTTCGTTTGTCGGCGGCTCGTCATACAATCGACTGCCTACTTTTGTCATAAAAGCGCTATCAGTTGATAGTGCTGTGTATAATGCTTTCTGTGCTTCCCACATGGCAGACATTACGGAATCATCCTTCCTGCATTCCGCACCAAATCAGTTAATTCACGAATCAGGGATGCTTCGCCGTTCTTTACTGCTTTATCCCAGAATCCTTGACCGTAACCTTTAGGCCTTTTCTCTCCGCCTGATTTACGGTTTGAATTTTGGCCGCCGCCGCCGATCCGGTTAATCTTCTGCGCGTATTCTAAATTCGTACCCACCACAACCGAATTATTATCTAGTCCGGCAGATAACTTTCCATCGAACGAATTTCCGGAATTATCTTTATAAGTTGTAGGCGCTGGATTTTTTCCGGCAAAACCTGCTATAAATTCTGTGTGAATAGAGTTTCGTAACCTTCCGGTGTCTACCGGTATTTCGTTTTCTTTTGCGTAGGTTTCCACATCATTCAGAGCGACTTCCCAGACGATCTGGTTAACCTGATCTGGAAACACTTTTTTTAATTGCTCAAGTTGTTGCATTAGTAGGCGCTCACCATCAATCCTTGTTGTCATGCTGGTTCACCCCTTGCTAGGACTTCCATCATCCGGCCTGCGCTTGTCGGATCACTTATCGACTGAATCGTCAAAACTAGGCCATTAAAGACAAATCGGTTTTTATTAGTGAACGATTCTTTGCGCATGAGTATTCTATAAAAATTGGCCTGTTGATCTTTATTATAACTGAATTCTTCGCTTGCTCGTTGAATCTGTACATTCGCCCAGCGCGTGGCCGTTGTCGTCCATGTTTCATCAAAGCAACCGCCGCCTGCACTAGTCACGCTCAATGTCTGGATATCTAGCCTTTGCCGCAATCTTGTTAGCATTTAGAACACCGCCTTAGCGCTCATATAAGGCATTAGCAGGTTTTTCAATTCGCTGTTACCTACAATAGTATTGTATGAAATTGAATAACCGCCTTCTGAAATAGTGGTAGCGAATTCTTCCCTATTTTCATACAAGTATCCAATAAGTCTTAGCGCCGCCATTCTGATTGAAGGTGTAGCATTTTCTGCGGCTTGTCCGGAATCGTCAACGTGACCTGCGTTATAGACAATCACATAACCGTTTCCAGCTCTACCTTGTTTCCAGTATCCATCCTTGTGGTATAGCTGGCCGTCATGAAACCGATAATCCGAAGCGCTTAAAACTTCACCGGTAGAATTAAAATCTTCATAATAAGTTACAGATGTAATTGAATTTACTGGGCTTCGCAGAAGGTCA
>Ga0129333_10005165_pt1 | contig 12230 bp, 13 predicted proteins | sample CPB6_08_DNA_FD_94474 | JGI IMG/M metagenome (GOLD analysis project Ga0129333, IMG submission 94474) | Freshwater to marine salinity gradient microbial communities from Chesapeake Bay, USA - CPBay_Sum_0.6_0.8_DNA | ecosystem: Environmental > Aquatic > Marine > Coastal | place: USA: Chesapeake... | reverse complement strand
TTGATGCAGGAAGTCCGTCGCCAGCAGGAATGAGGCGAACGAGAACAGCAACGTCATTGGTGCTGTAAGTAGCATCAGTAAAGTTTACAAAAAGTGACGCATAGCCTTCGCCGTCTTGGCCGACGAAAAGAGCCTTAGGGTCTTTCCAGCCGAGTGACTTAAGCTGAGTATCAACGAGAGCCTGCAATAATTTAAGTTCGCGAGCGTGAGCCATGGAAAATCCCCTATTCTATTTTAGGATTGTACAGGTTTATTCCTGCAATAGTTTAATTTTATCACAATTGAAAGAAATCTGCTCGTGTTTATATACTGTTATACCTAACTCCTTTAAATAATTAATGTTTGAGTCTTTATGGTCATCTCTATATACAACCTTACCAATACCATAAGCGGCTATCATTTTGCAACAATCTGTACAGGGAGCCAAAGTAATGTAGATAGTAGCGTCTTTGGCTTGTTTTGTAGTAATCTTAGACAAAGCATCCATTTCAGCATGAATCATATATGATTGTTTTGATTGACAAAAATAATCATCAATTTTTTTATTAGGCACTGGTTTATTAAAACCTTCAGAAATCTTGTGGCCATCCTTGACCACAACTGCCCCTACTTGCCTTTTAATGTCTGGAGAAAACTTAGACACTATATTGGCAAACTCAATAAAGTGTACGTCCTCTTCATATTCATCCTTCGCAAGCAACACACTCACCTCTCGACGACAAATCTGCCCTTAGTACAGAAGAACTACGGACATAATAAAGTGTTTTAATTTTTTGTTGCCAAGCAGACCAATGTACTTCGTGAAAGTATTGAGGTTCTACATCTTTAGAGAAAAACAAGTTAAGAGACTGACCCTGACAAATATAAGGCTGACGGTCTGCAGCCAAATTGATTAGTGTTAGTTGGTCAATCTCAAATGCAGTTTTGAATACAGCTCTATCTTCTGCGGTCAAAAAGTCTAAACTTCTGACAGAACCTTCATCTTTTACAATCTTATTCCAAGTCTCTTCTGTGTCTTTACCTAACTTCTGCAGATATGTTTTTAAGAGCGGATTAAACTCGATAAAAGTTCCTTTAGCGGTTTTTTTAACATAAGCATTAGCGTTGATCGGCTCAATGCCTGCACTGATATTTCCAGTAATAAGACTGTTAGATGCTGTAGGAGCTACGGCGATTAAGTGAGTTGCCCTAAGTCCTGTACCCTTACACCATTCTGGTTCACCAAACTCTTCGGCAAGTTTTCTAGATGCTTTAGTGGCATTTTCGTGGATATGCTTAAAGATAGCCTTATTGAGAATTTTGGCTCTAAAAGAATCCATACTGACGTGCTCTTGCTGCAGGAGCGTGTGCCAGCCCATAACGCCTAAACCTAATGCTCTACCTTTAATAGCAGAACGAACTGCAGCTTCTAAACCGGGCAGCTTCTGAGCTTTTTCAATAAACTCAGACAGAACTGCGTCCAAGAGATAGATAGATAACTCTACCGTGTCTGTATCTTTCCACTCATGCCACTTAGCAAGGTTAAGAGAGGACAAGCAACAAACAAAAGTATGATTATGGTCAGTATACAAAAGTATCTCTGAGCAGATGTTACTAGTTGAAACTATTAGATTATTTTTTATATACGTTTCTGGATTTTGTGAATTAACATTGTCAGAATAAAAAATGTATGGCTCTCCGGTTTCGAGTCGAGTCTTGTAAATCTCTCTAAGTAGTTCTTGAGCCTCTTCGTCTCCTGCCGCAACCTTATCCATAAAAGAATCCGGAATACAGACTGCGTGATGAAGATTAAGGCATTGTCTGTTAGGGTCACCTTCCGGACGACGCATCCTGAGAAAAGATTTAATATCTCCGTGGTCAACTGGAAGATAAATTGCTGCAGCGCCACGTCGTACATTTCCCTGACTGATACCAACAGTAATTGAGTCGTAAATCTTGGCAAACGGAATCATACCTTCGGAAGTTCCGCCAGTGCTAATCTTAGCTCCTGCGGGGCGAAGATTACCCATATAGACACCAACGCCACCGCCATTCTTGGTCAGCATTGCCAACTCATGAGCTTTATTTAAAATAGAGTCGGTACTGTCCTGTGGGGATAATGAGTAGCAACTTATTGATAATCCTCGATTATTTCCCATATTACTTGCTACTGGAGTAGCTAATCCTACCCATCCTTTCCAGAACATATTAAAGAATTTTTCTTCTAGTTCTGGCTTATTAAGGATTGTTGCTGCAGTGCGAGCAACACGGCTCCACATACCCTTAGGTGTTTCGTTGGGTAATAAGTAACCACCTGTTAGTGTCTTGTATCCAATTTCAGTAAGAAAATCTGGAGCTTCGCCAATCTTTTTTAGTTCTTCTAATTCCATGAAAAACTCCATTAAAACTTAATTTTTGCCCAATCAACATGGCCTTTAGAATAAGCCGTGCTCTTCAATGCAAAAAAGTCAGAGTGTTCATTTCCTGAACTCAATACATCGAACCAACTAGTAATAGCTCTTACAGATTCCATGTCAATATTTTTCCAATTTGTTTTTAACCCTAAATCTTGCAACTTGGTATTAGCTCTATATCGGATATATGCCTTGAGTTGTTTAGAACTAATTCCCTGAATCTCAGCATCTTCAAAAACTGCATCAATATAGTCGTCTTCTAAATCAATAATATCTCTAGCTGTTTGATAAATTGTTTTTTTAAACTCATCGGTCCAGATTTCAGGATGCTCAGACATCAAAGTTCTAAAGAGCCAACATCCTGCATCCGAATGTAATACTTCATCTCTGACAGACCAACTGACAATATTAGTAATGCCCTTAAGTTTATTAAAACGAGAAAAATTCATTAATACAGCGAACGAACTAAAAAGAGAAACTCCTTCTGTAAAACCCGAAAACACAGCCAAAGATCTGGCTTTACCTTCTAGTGTTTCTGTGTCATTAAGAATTATTGCTAATTTTTCTTTCTTTGCTTTCATAGCAGGATTCTTTAAAAACTCTTCATACTCAGATAACGGAAGCCCTAAAGAAGTAGATAAATGATCATAAGCTGCAATATGAATTGATTCAAAAGCACCATTGGTAGCAGCCATTTGCTGCACTTCCGGATGTTTGAACCATTTAGCTACGTTAGATGACCAATAATCTTCGGCATCAATTTCAATAGTAGTAAATAATCTTAAAATACGAATAACTACTTTTTTTTCGTCTTCTGTAAGATTTTCATTATAATCTTTAATGTCTGGCCCCATATTGACTTCTGTCCAAAGCCAATGAGCCTGCTGTTGTTTAAGAAAAAAACCATATGCTTCTGGATATTTGAATGGACGGTAAGAAAGACGCGGAGTAGTCAGCATATAAAATTCCTCGCATCGTTTAATACGCTACATCATTTTGATTGGGTAGCCAAGGAATTTTATTTTATATTATATTGTTTTGTATCTTTAATATCTTGCACTAGTTTTTGCAATTCTTGATAAAAATTTTCAAGGGTGTCGTTATTTTTAATAACCATATCCCATTCTGTAAAATCATTGAGCGCGTTTTCAGATTCATGCGTAGCACGAATTTCTGTTGGACGAAAGTTTCTATCAATTCGCACTAAAACAAAACCATCGTCTTTTAGTGCCTTTGCTTCATTTGGAAATCTCATATCTGTTACAAAAAAATTATCAATAAATGGTTCGCCAGACATATAACAACCCTTTTGTTTTGCCTCATGAATTCTATATAAACAATTGTTTACCCACAAATTTTCGTTAACTGACCTGCCCCATTCAGTTCCAATCCACGTCAAAAATTTAGTGTCTTTAAAAGAATCTATTCCGGCAATTTTATGAGCAGCTTGCATAATGTCATAAATTGGCTGAGCAAATTTAAAAATTTCCCCGCCATATTGTGCCTTAAGATATTCCGCTGCTGTGTCTTTTCCTGAACGCGCCTTATAACCAAAAGCAATCCGCAGACCCTGCATAATCGTCCCTTATGTCAAAAAATTCATTCTTTAATCTTAGCGCCCCATTTTGACAAAAACGATTTACAATCTTCCAAAGAAGCCATTGCTGGAAATCCCATATGACGCGCATAAGCGCGAATACTGTCGTCCCATGTCTTCTGGTAACCATTGGCGTGTTGACGAGCCACTTCTAACAAATCATAAAGAGTTCCAACATTTGGCGCTTCTTTAGGCGCTACTGGCTTTTCGGCTGATTCGTTTTGAAGCTTTAGCGGCAAGGCATTTTTTTCTAGAACAGAGGTTTTAGGGGTCATTGTTGTGTCATGCAACATGTCCAAAACGTCTGCTTTTTTAGCTTCCTGTGGAGCAGGAGCTACGACCGAAAATGGTTCTTCTTCAACTTCAACGGGTTTTTCCATATCGACTAAAGACTCTTCAGCGGGAGCTTCGACTTTAGTATCTTCAGCCTCTATAAGTTCTTCTGACATATCGACAAAAGCGCTCATAGGGTCTACAGACTCAACTATATTTCTTGATGTCATTCTTTTCTTAGCCATAACAGTACATTACTCCTCTTTTACTGGATAAATTGGAACAATTGACGAGACGTCGTAAGACGCCCCATCAACATGTAAACAAATCTTGTCTGGTGATTGTACTTTTCTTTCAATCCAAAAGTCAAATGCCGTGGCTCTAATGCTAAATGTAGTTGAAAAGAACGCATCTTGACCGCCGCCGTCCTCTTCTGGCGCTCCTTGAGTAACGGTGGCAATCTGCAACCCTTGTGATTCCAAAGTCATGCGACCTTTTTTCAATACATAGCGAATAACAAGACAAAACAGTTTATGAAGTTGAATATCGCCTGCGGTCTTCATTAATACGCCAATACTGACGGTATCGCCGGAAGCATTAATAACTGCGGTTCTGGTTGCGTGTTTTGATTTAAAGTTCCATCCTTTAAGCAATGGTTTACCTTCAAACTTAGGAATATCAGCATTGAGGATGACGGTAACTGAGTCCGAATTGAATACCCCCTCTGAAGTCGGGGCTTCTGCCAACCCTTTTTGATCTGGGAATATATCAGTGACCGTTGCAACAAATTCGCCTTCTGGAGTTCCAATATGAACCTTCATTCCAACAGCGACCGCATCTAGAATCCCTGTGCTTTTCAAAAATACAAGTTTATTCTTACCTTTGGTCTTTAGAGCGTCGGCAATCAAATAGACTTTAGGGGAGATAACTTGCATCTCCTCTTGACCATAGTCACCAAAAAACTTATTTGATTCTCCACCGGATGCAATAACATAGATGCCGTAATTTGGTTGAGTATTTTGTGTGTAATACTCATCTACTACAATTTGTTGTCCTGTTTTTTCAAGAACAACATCCATAAGCATTTTGATGTATTTATAGCCGCCAGTAAGTTTATTAATCATGCATAAGTCAACGTAATTTGACAAAATATATTCCAACTCGTCGGGGTTTTCTTTTAAGTGAGCTAAACCACTTTGAATTGTTGTCATGACGGCCAAATCCGCCAAGTACATAGCCATGATTAACGACCTTTCAAAAAATCTTCCATCTCATTCTGAATGATATCTTGCAATAAGTCAATAAGAGTTGAGTCAGTAAAGTTTTGAACACGAGGAAATAAGCGACGAGGTTTAATACCGGGATGTATCCACTGTGCTCTAGATAAAGGATTTTGAGATATTGTTCTGAATAAAGTGTATTGTACGTTTCTTGGTCTTTTTCCTTCTGTTAGGTCAGTCATAGATCCAAACGATGATGTTCTAACCATCCCTTTAAGTGCAGGGTCCACTGTCAACAAACGCTCGACTGCCATAACAGAACCGTCGCGGCCTTGAGATATTCTAGGAGTTGAAAAAGCTGGATCTTTTAATGCAGCGCGAATCTTGTCTTGCAAAACTTGTGCCTTATTTGTTCCCGAAATTGGCCCTTTATCTTTATAAGCTGGCAAAGGAATTGCCATATATTTATGGCCCTTTTTAGAAATTTTGGCTTTAGAGCTATTAAGCAGGGTATTATGCATATCAAACTCATTAGCGCCGGATTCAACTGCGTTTGCAAGCCAGCTAGACTTATCCAACTCAACAATCAAAATATTATCAGTTAGTTTTATATCTAAAGACGCCATATATTCTTCAATAGAAGTCTTAAGATGTTTACGAGCTTGAGCGGCAAATTCTTGTCGAATAAGAAGAGGGGTGCTAGAGATTGCTCTTTCAATAGCCTCTTCTAGCGCATTCACATAGTTTTCAAAATAGTCAACAATATCGCCTAAATTAGCCATTACATCTGTTCATCTAAGTTGGAAATATCTTCACTTGATAGGGGACTAACTGTTGGTTCTGGCGAAGACATTGGTGATTGCGCCTTCATAAGTTCTTCTTGAACAATTCTGCGAATAGCCTGCTCTAGTTCTGGAGCTAGTCCCCTTTCCAGAGCAATCCGCAAAACTTCAGCCACTACGTTAGTGCCCGTTTCGATTTCTGGCATCAAATCTTCTTCTTCAAGAACATCCCACTCATCCAAAGGGGCATCATCCATACTGAACTCAACAGAACCTTCCTCTTCGGGCATTGCTTTTACAAGACTCTCTTGACTCATCTTGAGCTGAGAAACAGTTTCATTTAGCTTTTGTAGTTTTTCGTACAATTGCTTTGACTCGTGAGGAATTAGGTTCTTTTCAGCAAGTCTTTGATAATCCATATCATTGACCAAACCGTGCATAATTGCATAGTAAAGGTCGCCAGTAGAGATTGGGCGTTCGTCTAGTTCAGAGATAACATGAGGTTTTTCTTCATGCCACGCTTCGTTAGCGCACTCAAAAAACTTGCTACCATCGGAGAAGAACAAGGGCTTATTGGTCTTTCCGTAGATGACTTTATACTTTAGGATTGAAGGACTGTCGTCTTCTTTTGACAATTCTTCTTCTGGCTGCTCAAGTTTTTGTGCCAAAAACTCAGCAATGTCTTCTTGTGAAGGTTCTTTACCGTGTTGATGCTGAAACACAGCAGAGAAAGCCTCTACAAGTTTCTTTACATCTTTGACTGAGTCATTTTTTTCTTCTTGTTCCATAAGTGGTTTATTTTCAACGTCTTTCACAACTTTTCCTTTCATTTCGATGGCTTAATTAAATATTGTTGCCAATTCTGCAATTCTGGCAAATTAAAGAAATCAATTGAGTTTTCTGGGCCGTCTCTGACTGTCGAATAGTCGCACAAAACCAACTGCGGCGCGTATTTAATATCACGAGGTATATTGCCGCTACCCATATCATTTGATGGCAAAAGACGAATGTTATGAGGCAAGGCTCTAACGATAAAAATTGGCTGATAGTAATACACAATCGAAACAACTTCGTTTAATTTTGGTTTATCAGTTGTTTCCGTCCAATGAATCTTGCCTTCGGGTGTTACATGAAAATCCATCCCTTCAATTAGCCGAGTTCCGCGCGCAGTGAGCATATAATCAACTGCTCGAACACGATACATCAAGGAGGTTTCTTCTTCGCCTTTGTATTCAAAATTTTGTTCAAATAGTTCTGTCATCGAAGGGTTAAGGATAATCAAATCATTAACTCTGACAAAAACTCGTTCTTGAGAACCATCCAAATATTCGCCAGCAACATTGAACATGGCTGTTCCGGTGCCATATAATCCCATCGCAGTTAATGTATCCCTGACAGAAAAATCCTGTCCAACCATCAAAATTGGCCGGATGTCATAAAACAAAAATGGACGTTCTGAGCCAGTTTCGGATATGTCCATTCCTGCCTGAAGGGACTTACGTTTAGGATTAAGGGCATGACGGCAATGAAATGCCAAAAAACCCTTGGTGCGCAAAAGGTCATGGATTTGGTCCATGTTAAACGCAGCGACTGGAGCCTTCTTTGGAAGAGGCGCCAAACCTACCAAGCCTTTGCGTTTGTTTTTATCGTAAATAACCGTCATTGATTAATCCTCTGCGTCCATTTTACATTGACGCACATAAGCATGCAAGGCTTCAAATGGAGTTTTACACTCAGGATTTTTCCATGTCCAGTCAGAACGCGCAACGATAGCGTCAGTTATAGCCACCATAAATCCTTCAACCCATTCGGGATATTTGAACGAATCAGGCATTTCTGCTTTACCAATAGCAACCAAATCATCAATAAAGTCAAAAACATATCCTTCAATGCAAGGCGCAGTCTTTTTCATAACAAACATGCTCATTCCGGCCCTGTCAGCGTCGTCCAACTCTTCAGGAGTGACAGCCCATTTTGTAGAATCAAGGGCACCACTCTTCCTGGCTTCTTGAATTTTCTGCATATTCTCAAGTGCTTTGCTGATTTCATAAGATTTTTGTTTATCTTCAGCTAGTTCTTGTTTTGCTTTGCGGTTTTTCTCAGACTGTTCATTAGGTGGCAAATAACTATCATTATTGAACAAACATTCTCTGAGGTTGCTAATTACTGCATTTTCGTAAGATTCTTGAGTCCAATCAGATTTTTCGTAGAAAACTTTTGGCTTTTTGAGCCATTCAGTTGCTAAATCTGCCAACATGTCAAATTTTTCAGTGGTGTCAAAATCCCATGGGTATGCTACTGGAGGAACCTTACCCGGTTGATTTTTCCTTTTGCTATTCTCAAACTTCCACCATTCGTAAGGTAAGTCTCCGAAAATAATTTCAGTAAAAGCAACGACTTGGTCTTCGACCTTGTATGAATTGTTGGCTGCGGTTTTGGGTGTTTTTTTTAAAAGAGTATCTTTTGCCTTTCTAGCAAATTCTTTGAGTTCAGAAGGTGAATTGACTTTTAAAACAAAAAAAGAGGGAGAGGCGGATAAACTGTGCGGCGTACTCGCCGCACTTTGTTCTTCTTTATTTATTCTTATTTCTTTATTCTTATTACTATATACTTGTTGAGGTAAATTTTCACCTCTATGGTGGGGTAAAAAGTGACCTCTATGGAGGGGTAAATTTTCACCTCTATGGAGGGGTAAATTTTCACCTCTATGAGGGGTAAAAAGTGACCCCAATGAGGGTGAATTTTGACCTGTATGGGATGAATCATTTTCTTTAATATTTTCTATTACTTCTTCTTCATCTTGTTCAGAATGCAAGAAATCTAGAATTGCATCATGTTGAATATAGTAGTAATTTCTTGGAGGAAATCCTTTCTTTTCAATTTTCAAAAATCCAACATCCTGTAATTTTTGAAAAATCTCTCTACGAATATATCGAGAGACATTGCAGTCTTTTTCCAAATTATCAGAATGATTGTAAAAACCATCATCTTCGAGCATTTTCTTTTGCTTAAAGTATTTGTATTTTGACACAAGGTCGCTCAAGATGATTGCTCCATCGTTTCCAAGCAGGCTGGCAATCTTTTTGTTTACCATCCAATATCCATCATGCGAAAGAGTATTGATTAGGATTTCTGCACTTCTGCGAGACATAAAGTCCTCCGTATGGCTTTTCGGATACATAATTTAAAACTTTAATTCTTTTACCTTTAACTTATTTGATTTTTTTTTTAAAACAAAATATTGACTAATTAAAGATAGTTTTAACTAAGGAGCGTGTTATGAGTTCATTTTGCAAAGTTGAGTTAGTTGGAAAAATTGGTAAAGACATTGAAACTAAATCCTATCCAAATGGAAAAATACTAATCTTTAAAGTTGGTGTAATCAACAAATTTAAAGCTATTCAATGGCACAAAGTTGTTGTAAAGGGCAGTTTAGTGTCAATTGTTGAAAATTATATCAAACCAGACCACGTTGCTTTAGTACACGGTGATTTAATTATTGAAAAATGGGAAGACTCCAATGGAGATTCTAAACTTTCATTTGAAGTTGATGCAAAAGAAGTTTTTTGTTTTTTGCCTCAAAAATCAGGAAAATATGAAAATAACTGATGAGGTGAAGAAATGTTACGCAGTGTAGATGGTTATTTAACAATTGAATCAGTAAAAACAAAAGGCGATTTAATTATTCCAGCGTCAGATGTCTCCGTTGTAAATGTTCCATTAATATCATCAGAATCCGAAAAATTATTTAATGCAATTTATAATGTTCCAACTGATAGACATATTTGTTTGACGTTAATTCGTCATTCAAAAGGGGATTATCTTAAAGCTTTAAATAATGTTACAAAAATTAAAAATTTAGATTATATGGATGAAGTGCATATTACCTATCAAAAATCATCAAAAAGAGCTGGTAGTTTTACTCATTTAGGAGAATCAGGATTTTTGTTTTTTAAAGGTGGGCAGCCAACCGTTGAAAACACGAATTGGTTTAGAAACGACTCAAATGGACTAAATGCAAGTAACCATTGGGATTTGGATATTTATGCACCAGCGGATGAAAAACTAAAAGAAAAAGGAAATAAAACAATTTATCCTAAGTTTGCGTGGGAACTAGGACTTTTGCTTATGACTTTGGCTACTCCAATTCAGCACAAAAGAATTGTTTGGACTTTGCCATGGGATGATAATCTTATACAATTTGTTCATGATTGGGGACTTAAGTTGCATTTAGTGACAGCATCCGATGTTGACGCATATGATGCTTTGACTGCGTATGAAAAACTTAAACCAAAAGAAGATAAAAAATTAATTAATACAGGAATTTAATTTATGAAACAATTAGTAGTTGGAAAACAGGCACGAGATATGGCGGTCGATGCTTTGCAAGAAATTGCCGAAGCAGTAGGGTCTACTTTAGGGCCAGCGGGTTTGCCCGTTATTTTTGATAAGCCAAATCAAATGGGCGAACTTCAACCAACGCAGACTAAAGATGGCGTAACAACAATTAGTTGGATGAGTTTTACCGATCCGATTAAGCACGCAGTGCATTATTTTGCTAAGCAGGCCGCTAATCATTCTGTTTTGGAATCAGGCGATGGAACGACCTCAACCGTCGTATTGAGTGCTGCAATTGCCAAGGCAATTAAAGAAAAAAATGCTGCAGCTCCGCAAGCATATGCTCGTTATGTGCAGCAACAAGTAGATAAATGTATCGAATATATTAGAGAAAACGCAGTTAAAGACCCAGACGCCGTTGCTATGGTTGCTAAAACTTCTTCCAACGGCGATATGGAAATTGTAAATTGCGTAATGGATGCTTTAGATAAGACTTCGGTTCATGGAACTATTCTTGTTGAAAAGAACGTAGGAACAAAAGAACGCTACAAGGTTGAATTGCAAGATGGATACAATGCTGGTCGAGGATATAATCATCATCCAACATTGGCTATGAGCTGTTCGGACAAGCCGGGCGAGAACTTGCCATTCCAGATGGAAAAGACTTTTATCTTCCTCTATAATGGAGAGATTCACTCCCTTGAACAGCTTAATGCGGCAGTAAGCGACTTGGGCAGAAAAACTAATAATCGCTTTAACTTGCTTGTTTTTGCTTACGACGTAGCTGATAGTGTATGTAACGAGCTAATTCCGATTAACCGTAAGTTTGCCGGCAGCGTCAGTATTTTTGTATCAAAAGTACGCCAGACGGCTGAGTTTAATAGCGGTATGCAAATTCTAATGGATATTGCAGCTATTACTAATGCCGAAATCTTTGATGGTGCATCTTACAGCAGAGCTAAGATGGAAGATCTCGGTGCTTGCAATTATTCGGTAGTCCATCCGTATAAAACAGTTCTTCATGGCCGTAGTCCTAAGCACTCAATCCCTAAAAGAGCACAACAGAATATCAACGCCATGGAAGCAGCTCGTTCAGCCTTTGATAAAGACGTTATTGCTGCTCGTAACGCTGAGCTGACTGAAGGGCTTGTAACTATTATTGTAGGCGGCGGTCATGCCGCTGCAGTGCAGGAAAGAGCTGACCGTGTTGATGATGCAATTAAGGCTGCTCAGGCGGCTAGGCGCGGCGGAATTGTCCCTGGATGCGGAGTAATGTACCAACAAGCAGCGCTGGCTTGTGGTCTTCCTGAAAATCTTGTTAAAGCTTTGAGCGCAGTAACCGATAAGGTATTTGAAAATTTAGGAGTTGAGGCACCACCTCGCCTAGAAAACCAAACCTATGCTGTACAGGAGGATGGTTCTGTAAAAGTTGGGCATTATCAGGATTTGCATGTCTGTGATGCCGCTGAAACATGTATGAGCGTTCTTAAGAATGCTTGCGAACTAGCAACTCTTTGTAGTACAACAGCATGTTTCTCATTGACGGCGGACTTGCAAAAGATTGAAGAGCTAAGGAAGCTCAAGAGCTTGATTACAGAATCAAGATAACATGCCATTAAGATTATAT
>Ga0129333_10005164_pt1 | contig 12231 bp, 13 predicted proteins | sample CPB6_08_DNA_FD_94474 | JGI IMG/M metagenome (GOLD analysis project Ga0129333, IMG submission 94474) | Freshwater to marine salinity gradient microbial communities from Chesapeake Bay, USA - CPBay_Sum_0.6_0.8_DNA | ecosystem: Environmental > Aquatic > Marine > Coastal | place: USA: Chesapeake... | reverse complement strand
GCCGTAGCCCAGGGCCATCAGCGGGCGCAGCCACAGCGTGCTGACCACGCCCAGTAGCACCAGGCCCATCACGATGAAGAAGCCCCAGGGCTCCACGCGCGACACAGCCACCGCTTGCCGCCAGGGCAGCAGGCCCACGAGGATGCGGCCGCCGTCCAGCGGCGGCAGGGGAAACAGGTTGAAGGCCCACATCACCAGGTTGGTCAGCACGCCGGCCTTGGCCATCTCGAGGAAGAAGCGCTCTTGCACGCCCACGCCGCTGAGGACAACGAACACGGCGGCCCAGGCGATGGCCTGCACGAAGTTGGCCGCGGGGCCGGCCAGCGCCACCCACACCATGTCGCGCTTGGGCCGGCGCAGCTGGCCGAAGTTCACCGGCACCGGCTTGGCATAGCCGAAGACGAAGTTGCCCGAGGTCGCGAAGTACAGCAGCAGCGGCATCGCAATCGTGCCCAGCGGGTCGATGTGCTTGAGAGGGTTGAGGGTGATGCGGCCCAGCATCGCGGCAGTCGGGTCACCGAAGTGCCGTGCCGCATAGCCGTGCGCGGCCTCATGCAGCGTGATCGCAAAGATCACGGGAAGCGCATAGATGGCAACGGTCTGGACGAGCTGGGCGAAATCCACGGCGCGGATTGTCTCAGACGGGTGCGGGCGGGCTTCAGAGCCCGAGCAAGGCCGGGTCGCCGCGGCCTGCGCGCAGCAGCACCGGATCGCCCTCGTGCATGTCCACCACGGTGGTGGGCTCGGAGGGGCATGCGCCGGCGTCGATGACCGCGGCAATCTGGTGTTCGTAGCGCTCGCGGATCTCGTGCGCGTCGTTCAGCGGCTCGCTGTCGCCGGGCGGGATCAGCGTGGTGGCCAGCAGCGGCGCGCCGTGCAGCTCCAGCAGCGCCTGCAGCGCCGCGTGGTCGGGCACGCGCAGGCCAATGGTCTTGCGCTGTGGATGGCTCACGCGCCGCGGCACTTCCTTGGTGGCGCTCAGGATGAAGGTGTAGGCGCCCGGCGTGGCCGACTTCAGCAGCCGGAACTGCCGGTTGTCCACCATCGCGTAGCTGGCGAGTTCGCGCAGGTCGCGGCACAGCAGCGTGAGGTGGTGCTTGTCATCCACGCCGCGAATCTGGCGCAGCCGGTCGGCTGCGGCCTTGTCGTCGAGGTGGCAGGCCAGCGCATAGCTCGAATCGGTGGGCACCGCAACGATGCCGCCGCGCTCGAGCAGGGCCACCGCCTGCTTGAGCAGCCGCGGTTGCGGGTTGTCCGGGTGAACCTCGAAGTACTGCGCCATGGTGCCTGCCCGAGAGCGCTGCTCAGTGCTCCACCGGCTCCATGCTCAGGCGGCTTTCGCGCACCGCCAGCCAGGCCCCCACTGCGCCGCAGAAGGCCACCAGCGCAATGCCGATCAGCGCCCAGGCATCGGGCACGTGGGCAAACACCAGGTAGCCGCCCAACATGGCAAACGCGATCTGCGCATACAGGTAGGGCGTGAGCACCGACGCCGGCACGCGCTGGTAGGCCAGGATCAGCTGGTAGTGGCCCACCGTGCCCATCAGTCCCATGAAGGCCATCGCGGCCCACCAGTGCCAGTCGGGCACCTGCTGCCAGGCGAACGGCAGGGCGATGCTGCCCAGCAGCGCGCCGATCCAGCCGGTGTAGAAGTGGGTGACGATCGGGTCTTCGGCACGCGCGAGCTTGCTGGTCAGGATCTGGAAGCCGGTGTTGGCCATCACCAGGCCCAGCGGCAGCAGCACCGCCCAGCCCAGCGCATTGGTGCCGCTGGGGCGCACGATGAGCATCACACCGACGAAGCCGCCGATCACCAGCGCCCAGCGCAGCAGCGACACGCGCTCATCCATCCACACCGCCGCCACCAGCGTCACGACCAGTGGCGTGACCATCACGATGGCGGTGAACTCGCCTACCGGCATCACCTTCAGGCTGAAAAAGGCGAGCGTGCTGCAGATGAACAGCAGCGTGCCGCGCAGCAACTGAAAGCGCGGGTGGGCGGTGCGCAGTGCGCTCAGGCCGCGGCCGGGCAGCACCAGCAAGGTGGTGCTGAGCGCCTGGAACAGGTAGCGGAACCACAGCGCCATCATCACCGGCACCACCAGGCTGATGCGCTTGGAGGTGGTGTCCAGCGCGGCGAAGCAGGCGACCGCGCTCAGCCCGAGCGCGATGCCGGCCAGGGCGTGACGCGCGCTCACTGGATGCGGTGCGCCACGAGTTCCCACACGGGCGTGAGATGGCCGGGCAGGTAGGGCAGCAAGCCGAGGTCGGTGCGGCTTTCCTCGGGGCTGTGGAAGTCCGAGCCGCGCGATGCCGCCAGGCCGAACTCTTTGGCGACATCGGCGTAGCGCAGCGCCTCGGCGTCGCTGTGCGAGCCGGTGACCACCTCGACGCCGCGGCCGCCGTGTGCCTTGAATTCGGAGAACAGCGCGTACTCCTCGTTGGCGGTGAAGCGGTAGCGCGCCGGATGCGCGATCACCGCCACGCCGCCGGCGTCGCTGATCCAGCGCACCGCGTCGCGCAGCGCAGCCCAGCGGTGCGGCACGAAGCCGGGCTTGCCTTCGGTGAGGAAGCGGCGGAAAACCTCGTAGGTGTCCTTGCACACGCCGCTTTCCACCAGAAAGCGTGCGAAGTGGGTGCGCGAGATCAGCTCGGGGTTGCCCACGAACCTGAGCGCGCCTTCGTAGGCGCCGGCAATGCCCGCACGCTCGAGCTGGGCCGACATCTCGCGCGCCCGCGCCTCGCGCCCGCCGCGCGTGCCGTGCAGGCCCTCGCGCATGGCGGCGTCATCGGCATCGAAACCCAGGCCAACGATGTGCACGGTCTGGCCGGCAAAGCTGACCGAAATCTCGGTACCGGTCAGGTAGCGCATGCCCGCAGCGCGCGCGGCAGCCGCAGCACGTTGCTGGCCACCGATCTCGTCGTGGTCGGTCAGCGCCCACAGGTCCACGCCGTTGGCGGCGGCGCGTTGGGCAAGGGCTTCCGGGGTGAGCGTGCCGTCGGAGACGACCGAGTGGCAGTGCAGGTCTGCATTGATGTACGACACGGATCGATTCTAGGGCGCGCGCTGCCGCTGCCCGCCGTGCGCTGTCGCGCGGCATACTGTGGCGATGATCACCGTTCACCATCTGGAAAACTCGCGCTCGCAGCGCGTGCTGTGGCTGCTGGAAGAGCTGGGGCTGCCCTACGAGGTGCACCGCTACGAGCGTGACCGCAAGAGCATGCTGGCGCCGCCCGCGCTGCGCGAGGTGCATCCGCTGGGCAAGTCGCCTGTCATCACCGATGGCGACATCACCGTGGCCGAGTCGGGCGCCATCATCGAATACCTGGTCGAGCGTTACGGCCAGGGCCGCCTGGTGCCGCCAGCCGGCACCCCCGGGCGGCTGCGCTGGCGCTACTGGCTGCACTACGCCGAAGGCTCGCTGATGCCTTACCTGCTGATGAAGCTGGTGTTTGACCAGATCGAACGGGCGAAGATGCCCTTTTTGGTCAAGCCGATTGCCAAGGCAATCAGCGCCAAGACCAAGCAGGCCTTCATCCTGCCGAGCATTGGGCAGCACCTGAAGTTCATCGAAGGGGAACTGGCCTCGCGCGACTGGTTTGCGGGCAGCGAGTTCAGCGCCGCCGATGTGCAGATGAGCTTTCCGCTGGAAGCTGCGGCCGCACGCGGCGGCATGGGCAACGCCTATCCGTGCATCAGTGCGTGGCTGGCGCGCATCCACGCGCGGCCTGCCTACGAACGCGCCCTCGAGCGCGGCGGGCCCTACCAGATCATCGGCTGACCGGCACGCTCAGTGCAGCGCGCCGCCTGCGCTGCGGTCATCGTCGCGGCCCTGGGTGATGTGCGCGATGGCGCAGGCCAGCGCCGCGCGCGTGCCCTGAACCAGCGGCTGCAGCGCCAGGCTCGGCGTTCCTTGCCCGGGCAGCCAGGGCACATGCATGAAGCCGCCGCGCACGCCATGCAGGTCGCTGCGGCTGTGCAGGGCATGCATCAGCCCATAGAACACGTGGTTGCAGACGAAGGTGCCGGCGGTTTGCGAGATCTCGGCCGGCACGCCAGCGGCCTCGATGGCGGCGCGCATCGCCTTGATCGGCAGGGTGCTGAAGTAGGCAGCGGGCGCCCCCGCGACCACCGACGTGTCGATCGGCTGAGCCGCAGCGTTGTCGGGGATGCGGGCGTCGTTGATGTTGATGGCTACCCGCTCGAGCGACAGGGCGGGCCGCCCGCCGGCCAAGCCGGTGCACAGCACCAGGGCCGGGCGGTGGCGATCCAGCAAGCGGTGCAGTTCGTCCAGCGAGCGGCCAAAGACAGTGGGCAGCAGGCCACCTGCCACCCGCCAGCCATCCAGCGCCTGCCCGTCCAGCGCCTGCCCATCCAGCGCCTGCCCATCCAGCGCCTCCACTAGGCTGGCGCTCGGGTTGAGCGCATCGCCGCCAAAGGCGTCAAACCCGGTCAGCAGCACCACCCGCGGCCGCGGGGCGCCGGTGCTTTCTGGGCCGCCAGGGGCGCGGTTCGGGGCAGGAGAGGCGCTCATGGGGCGATTGTGGCCCGGGGTGAGACAATACGCGGTTGATGAGCGCATCCTTTTCCCAACTCTCGCTGGCCGAACCGCTGGCACGTGCCGTGGCCGAAATGGGCTACGAGTCCATGACGCCGATCCAGGCGCAGGCCATTCCGGTGGTCCTGACCGGCCGTGACGTGATGGGCGCCGCCCAGACCGGCACCGGCAAGACGGCCGCCTTCTCGCTGCCGCTGCTGCAGCGGTTGCTGAAGCACGACAACACCTCCACCTCGCCGGCCCGCCACCCGGTGCGTGCGCTGGTGCTGCTGCCCACCCGCGAGCTGGCCGACCAGGTGGCGCAGCAGGTCAAGCTGTACGCCAAGTACACCAACCTGCGCAGTGCGGTGGTGTTTGGCGGCATGGACATGAAGCCGCAGACGGCCGAACTCAAGAAGGGCGTGGAGGTGCTGGTGGCCACACCGGGCCGCCTGCTCGACCACATCGAGGCCAAGAACGCGGTGCTGAACCAGGTTGAGTATGTGGTGCTGGACGAAGCCGACCGCATGCTGGACATCGGCTTTTTGCCTGACCTGCAGCGCATCCTGAGCTACCTGCCCAAGCAGCGCACCACGCTGCTGTTTTCGGCCACCTTCTCGCCCGAGATCAAGCGGCTGGCCAACAGCTACCTGAACGACCCGGTCACGGTGGAAGTGGCGCGCCCCAACGAGACGGCCTCTACCGTCGAGCAGCACTTCTACAACGTCACCGATGACGACAAGCGCCGCGCGCTGCGCCAGATCGTGCGCGAGCGCTCGATCTCGCAGGCCTTCGTGTTCGTCAACAGCAAGCTTGGCTGTGCGCGGCTGGCCCGCAGCCTCGAGCGCGAGGGCCTGAAGACCACCGCGCTGCACGGCGACAAGAGCCAGGACGAGCGGCTCAAGGCGCTGGCCGCCTTCAAGGCCGGCGAGGTACAGCTGCTGGTGGCCACCGACGTGGCTGCGCGCGGGCTGGACATCAAGGACGTGCCGGCGGTCTTCAACTTCGACCTGCCGTTCAACCCCGAGGACTATGTGCACCGCATCGGCCGCACCGGCCGCGCGGGCGCGTCGGGCCTGGCGGTGACCTTCGTCACGCCGTCGGACAACCGGTTGGTGGGCGACCTCGAGAAGCTGCTGAAGAAAAAGCTCGACATCGAGGCGATCGAGTTCGATGACGAGCGCCCGAACATCCGCCGCGAGGGCCGCATCAACGACGGCCGGCGCCACTGGCGCGAAAGCGGCGAGGTCGGTGACCCGCGCGATGTGATCGATGCGGCCGAGCCGCAACGCCCGCGCGCACCGGCGCGGCCTACCCCCCGGCAGCAGCCGCGCGACCCGTTCTTCGACCAGCCCTACGAGCCGCCGGCCACCGACGCGGCACCCGCCTGGGAGGCCGCCGCCAAGCCGGTCACCAGCCGCGTGTCGTCGAACATCAAGACCAAGCGCAAGGTCGCGGCGCTGTTCAAGACCACGTCCTGACCTATTCCCCCGGTTGCTGCGCCGCCTCGCAGCGCACCTGGATCAGCTCGTCGCTGGCGCGGTCTGCGCCCAGGCGCAGGGCACTGAGGCAGCCGCCCCACACGCAACCGGTGTCCAGCGACAGCACGTCGCGGCGCGGCTGCCAGCCCAGCGTGGACCAGTGTCCGAAGGCGATCACCTCATGGGCCGTCTGGCGGCCCGGCGCGTCGAACCAGGCCACATGACCGGGCGGGGTGGCATCCAGGCCGCCGGTGGTCTGGAGGTCCATCGCGCCGTCGGGCGTGACAAAGCGCAGCCGCGTCAGCGCGTTGACGATCACCCGCAGCCGCTCGGCGCCCTGCAGCGCATCGCTCCAGCGGTCGGGCAGGTTGCCGTACATCTGCGGCAGGAACGCGTGCAGCCCGGGCCCGCGCAGCACGGCTTCAACTTCCTGCGCCAGCGCCAGCGTCTGCGCCAGCGTCCACGCGGGCAGAACGCCCGCATGCACCATCAGGATGCCGTGGGCGTGGATGGCCATGCGGCGATGGCGCAGCCAGTGCAGCATCGCGTCGCGGTCGGGCGCGGCCAGCAGCGCCTCCAGCGTGTCCAGCCGGTGCGGCCGGCGCACTCCGGCTGCCAGTGCCAGCAGGCTCAGGTCGTGGTTGCCCAGCAGGCAGTGCGCGCTGCCTTCCAGTTGTATCAGCCGGCGCAGCACCCCGGCCGAATCGGGGCCGCGGTTGACCAGGTCGCCCAGCAGGTACAGGGTGTCGCGGCTCGGCGAGAACGCCAGGGTGTCCAGCAGGCGCTGCAATGCACCGTCGCACCCCTGCACATCGCCGATCAGGTAAATTGACATCGTGTCCCACCCCTTGAGAAGTGCATGGATTTTCTGCTGATTGCGCTGCTGACCCTGCTCAACGGCGCATTCGCCATGTCCGAACTGGCACTTGCCTCGAGCCGCAAGGCGCGGCTGACCGCCATGGCCGAGGCCGGCGACCGGGGCGCGCAGGCGGCGCTGGCCCTGCTGGACAACCCCACGCAGTTCCTCTCGTCGGTGCAGGTGGGCATCACCTCCATCGGCATCGTCAACGGCATCATCGGCGAGGCGGCGTTTGCCGCCGATGTGGCCGCGGTGCTGTCGGGTTGGGGCATGTCGGCCAAGGCCTCGGCCATCACCGCCACCGCGGTGGTGGTCACCGTCATCACCTTCATCACCATCGTGTTCGGTGAGCTGGTGCCCAAGCGCATCGGCCAGCTGTACCCCGAGACGGTGTCGCGCGTGATTGCGCGGCCGATGACCTGGCTGGCCACCGCCACCAAGCCCTTTGTGCGGCTGCTGTCGGCCAGCACCCACGGCGTGCTGCGCCTGCTGCGCATCGACAACGCCGCCGGGCGCAGCATGACCGAAGAAGAGATCGTCGCCAGCCTGGAAGAGGGCGTGGACGCGGGCGTGATCGAGCAGCACGAGCGGCAGATGGTGCAGAACGTGTTCCACCTCGATGACCGGCCGCTGACCTCGCTGATGGTGCCGCGCTCGGACATCGAATGGCTGGATGCGAACCTGACTGTCGGGCAGGCGCTGCAGCAGGCCGGCCGCGAGGGCGCGCATTCCTGGTACCCGGTGTGCCAGGGTTCGCTGGACGAGGTGATCGGCGTGGTCAGCGTCGCGCGGCTGCTGCAGCTCGGTGGCGCGCAGGGCGGCACGGTGCGCGAGCAGATGCTGCCCGCACTGTTCCTGCCCGAGACGCTGAGCGGCATGGAGCTGCTCGAGCAGTTCCGCGCCCGCGCGGCGCGCATGGTGTTCGTGGTCGATGAATACGGGGTGGTGCAGGGCCTGATGACGCCGCGCGACCTGCTCGAGGCGATCACCGGCGAGCTCAAGCCCGAGGCGCAGGCCGATGCCTGGGTCACGCCGCGCGACGATGGCTCGTGGCTGCTCGACGGCATGATGCCGGTGGCCGAGCTCAAGGCGCGCTTTGACCTGCGCGAGCTGCCCGAGGAGGACAAGGGCCGCTACAACACCGTCGCCGGCCTGGTGCTGGCGGTCTGCGGGCACCTGCCGGCTACCGGCGAGCGGGTGGAGGCCAGTGGCTGGAGCTTCGAGGTGGTGGACCTGGACGGCCGGCGCATCGACAAGCTGCTGGCGCGGCCGCTGCAGGCCCCTGCCGGTGCGCCGGCTGCAGCCCTCAGGGGTTGAGCGCCGCCTTCACTGCGGCCGACACCTGCGCCATGTCGGCCTTGCCCGCCAGCTGGGCCTTGGCCGCGCCCATCACCTTGCCCATGTCGCCCGGGCCGCTGGCACCGACCTGCGCCACGATCGCCCTGACCGCTGCCGCCACCTCGTCGGCCGACAGGCGCGCGGGCAGGTAGGCCTCGAGCACCTTCATCTCGGCGCTTTCCTTGTCTGCCAGGTCCTGGCGGGCGGCCTTGGTGAAGGCGTCGATGCTGTCCTTGCGCTGCTTGATCAGCTTGTCGACGATGGCGATCACGCCGGTGTCGTCGATCGTGATGCGCTCATCCACTTCCTTTTGCTTGATCGCGGCGTTGAGCAGCCGGATGGTGCCCAGGCGCTCGGTGTCCTTGGCGCGCATGGCGGCCTTCATGTCCTCGTTGATGCGGTCTTTCAGGCTCATCGGATCCTCCGTGACAAAAACAAAGGCCCGCGCGGGTTGCCCCGGGCGAGCCTGTGCGTGAACCGGTGGCGGCCAGGCAGGGCCCGGCACGCTGGCATCAGTACAGCTTCTTGGGCAGCTGCATGCTGCGCACGCGCTTGTAGTGGCGCTTGACGGCAGCGGCCTTCTTGCGCTTGCGCTCGGCGGTGGGCTTCTCGTAGAACTCGCGTGCGCGCAGTTCGGTCAGCAGGCCCAGCTTTTCAATGGTGCGCTTGAAGCGGCGCAGCGCCACGTCAAACGGCTCGTTTTCCTTGACACGGATCGTGGTCATGAATTCAGGTATTCAGGTTGTGCGCTGAGCGGGTGGCAGGGAAGATCGGCACCCTGCCGCCATCATCGCGATGGTCCCCGCATCGGTCACTGTGGGCCGCGGGGTGTGGCCACAAAAGCCCGAAATTATAGCGGTTTTCAGGATCCGGGCAGTGCCAGGGCGCAGGCGTGGGCGCTGGCCCAGGCCCACTGGAAGTTGTAGCCACCCAGCCAGCCGGTCACATCCACCACCTCGCCGATGAAGTACAGGCCGCTGTGGCGCGACTGCAGCGTCTGCTGCGACAGCTCGCGGGTGTCCACGCCGCCGGCCATCACTTCGGCCTTGCGCCAGCCCTCGGTGCCGGTGGGCGTGAGCTCCCAGCGCGACAGGGCGCCCGCCAGCCGGCGCAGCGACTTGTCGGACGCCTCGTTCACCGGGCGCTGCCACTCGGCGTCCTGGCCCGCCCAGGTGTCGGCCAGCCGGCCGGGCACCAGCGCGGCCAGTTCGTTGGCCAGCAGCCGGCGCGACTGCTGCTTGGCCTGCGTCAGCCGCAATTGCACATCCTCCCCCGGGGCCAGGTCCAGCCGGATCGGTGTGCCCGGGCTCCAGTAGCTCGAGATCTGCAGCACCGCCGGGCCGCTGAGGCCCCGGTGGGTGAACAGCAGGTCTTCGTCAAAGGCCATGGCCGCCTTCTTCTCGCCCGTGGCAATGCGCACCGGCAGCGACAGCCCGGCCAGCCCCGCGTACGGCGCCCAGGCGCTGCCCTCGAAGGTCAGCGGCACCAGCGCCGGCCGCGGCTCGACCACCTGCAGGCCGAACTGCCGCGCGATGCGCATGCCGAAGTCGGTGGCGCCGATCTGCGGAATCGGCAGCCCGCCGGTGGCCACCACCAGGCTGCGGGCCCGCTCGGTGCCGGCATCGGTGTCGACCTCGTAGCCGTCCCGGCCCTCAAGCACCGCCTGGCGCACCGCATGCACCGCGCAGGGCTGGCGGCGCACCACGCCCCCGGCCTCGCACTCGGTCAGCAGCATGCGGATCAGGTCGTCGGCCGAGCGGTCGCAGAACAGCTGGCCCTTGTGCTTTTCGTGGAAGGCGATGCCGTGGCGCTGCACCAGTGCAATGAAGTCCTGCGGCGTGTAGCGGCTGAGCGCCGAGCGGCAGAACTGCGGGTTCTGGCTGATGAAGTGGCGCTGCGGCGCGCGCGCGTCGAGCTCGCGGTTGGTGAAGTTGGCGCGCCCGCCGCCCGAGATGCGGATCTTCTCGGCCAGCTTGGGGCTGTGGTCGAGCAGCAGTACCTTCAGGCCGCGCTGGCCTGCGATACCGGCGCAAAACAGTCCGGCCGCGCCCGCACCGATGATGATGGCATCCCACGTCCCGCTCATGGCGGGCAGTGTAGATGCGTCTCTGCCGTGAGGAGAGGTCAGCCCGCGCTGCGCAGCGCCTGGGGCAGATCGCGGCCCTGCAGCGCCGCAATCGCATCGGACAGCACCTCGCCCACGACGATCACCGCAGGACTTGCGAGTTGCTCGCGCGCGATGGCCCCGGTAAGTTCGCCCAGCGATGTCAGCACCTCGCGCTGCTGCGGTGTGGATGCCGCCTGCACCACCGCCGCCGGCGTGCGCGCCGGCAGCGACTGAAGCAGGCCATGCCGGATCTGCTGCACGCCCGCGATGCCCATGTAGATCACCAGCGTGAGCTTGCAGTCGCGCGCGCTGGCGGCCAGCGCCGCCCAGTCGGTGCCGCCGTCGCCGGGCTTGGCATGGCCGGTCACGAACACCACGCCGTGCGCATGGTCGCGGTGGGTCAGCGGCACCCCGAGCGAGCTGACGGCCGCCAGGCCCGAGGTGATGCCATTGACCACCCGCACCTCGATGCCGGCGTCGCGCAGGGCCTGGGCTTCTTCGCCGCCGCGCCCGAAGATGAACGGATCGCCGCCCTTGAGCCGCACCACGTTCTCGCCGGCCAGCGCCTCGCTCACCATCAGCCGGTCGATGAAGACCTGCGGCGTGCTGCGGCAGCCGCCGCGCTTGCCCACGTGAATCACGCGCGCCGAAGCGCTTGCCAGCGCCACGATTTCGTCGCTGACCAGGTCATCGACCAGCAGCACGGTGGCCGCCTGAATGGCCTTGACCGCCTTGAGCGTGAGCAGCTCCGGGTCGCCCGGGCCGGCGCCCACCAGGGTGCACACCGCGCGCGCGGCCGAGGTGCCTGATGTTTGCAGGGAGGGGGCTTGCGGTTTCATCGGCTTGCGTGGGGCTGTGAATGTGGGGCGGCGCTGAGCTGCGTCTGTACCGGCATCTGTGCCTGCGTTTGTGCCTGCGTTTGTGCCCGCATTTGTGCCTGCATCTGCGCATGGAGCTGCACGATGCATTCCACCTGTTGGGCGATCGGCGCGGGCACGGGCGTACGGCCCTCGAGCACTGCGCGGGTGTAGTTCGCGGCAGCGTCGGCGGCAGTGGACTCGGGCAGCGCGGGCAGGGTGGCCAGGCTGCCTGGCTGCGCCTCGATCTGGTGTGTGAGTGCGCCGCCGTGGAAGACACGGATGGCCGGCAGGCGGCGCGGGTCGGCCACCGGCTCGCCTTCGGTGCCGCGCAGCAGCAGGCCGCTGGCGCCGGTGCACCCGAACACCTCGGCCATCGACGCGGCGTACTCGGGGTGGGTGTAGCTCGCCACGCGCAAGGCATCACCTGCGCAGGGGTTCAGCTGCTTCACAAGGCTGTGCGCCGGGTTGCGCAGGCCGATGGTGCGGCGCACTTCCAGCAGGCGCAGCAGCGACGGGCTGAGCAGCGCGGTCGGCGCATACGCCAGCTCGCCGGGCGCGACCGCTCGCACGCGCTGCAGCGCAGCGATGCCCAGTGCCGCCAGCACCGCCTCTACATGGATGCGCGCCGATTCGGTGGCCGCACCATGAATCAGCACCGGCAGGCCTTCGCGTGCCAGCAGCAGGCCCAGCAGGGGCGTGAGCAGTGGCAGCTTGCGCGCGCCGTTGTAGCTGGGCAGCACCACCAGCGGGCTGGCGCTGGCTGGCAGGCGCTGCAGCCGCGATTCGGTCGCGTCGATGAAGCCCGCCATCTCGTCGGGCGACTCTCCCTTGACGCGCATGGCGATGCAAAACGCGCCGAGTTCCAGATCGCTCACCTGATCGTCAAGCACCTGACCCATCAGGTCTGCGGCCTGCTCACGCGACAGCGACCGCGCACCTTCCTTGCCGCGGCCGATTTCCTTGAGGTAGGCGCTGATGCCCATGGGCCGATTGTCGGCGACGGATGATGACGCGCGGCTATATGGCGAATGACGGATGGCCTTCCTGC
>Ga0129333_10005163_pt1 | contig 12234 bp, 12 predicted proteins | sample CPB6_08_DNA_FD_94474 | JGI IMG/M metagenome (GOLD analysis project Ga0129333, IMG submission 94474) | Freshwater to marine salinity gradient microbial communities from Chesapeake Bay, USA - CPBay_Sum_0.6_0.8_DNA | ecosystem: Environmental > Aquatic > Marine > Coastal | place: USA: Chesapeake... | reverse complement strand
TTTCATACCTCAACGGTCTGCAAAGAAAGGACTATTCCATCGATTTAAGAAACTGGTCCAATTCAAATTCAGTTTTAAATAACACTTCCCGGACCTTACTTCCCTTACTGGGACCCACAATTCCTGCTGCTTCTAATTGATCCATGAGTCGCCCTGCACGATTGTACCCCAGTTTAAGTCGCCTCTGGATCAATGAAGTAGAACCCATTTGGGTCTGAACAATCAAATGCGCAGCATCATTGAATAAAGGGTCCTTACTGAGCAAATCCACTTCCCTATCCTCCATTTCTTTTTCATCAATCACTTCAGGGAGCTCAAATGCAGAACTGTAGCCCTGTTGCGAACCAACAAATTCAGCAACTCGCTCTACTTCCGGAGTGTCCACGAAAACACATTGTACCCGGGTGATCTCCCCCTGGTAGGAAACCAGCATATCCCCTCTACCAATCAATTGTTCTGCACCACCAATATCCAGAATGGTGCGACTGTCAACTTTAGAAGAGACCTTAAATGCAATGCGCGCGGGAAAGTTTGCCTTGATTGTACCTGTAATGATATTAACAGAGGGACGTTGTGTAGCAACAATCAAATGGATGCCAATGGCTCGCGCCAATTGAGCTAGACGCGCAATAGGTGTTTCGATTTCTTTTCCTGCGGTCATAATCAGATCCGCAAACTCATCAATAACCAATACTATGAAAGGCAAAAACTTATGTCCTTTCTGAGGATTCAATTTGCGCGCTACAAATTTTTCGTTGTACTCACGAATATTTCGGCAACCGGCATCTTTGAGCAAATCGTATCGCTCATCCATTTCAATGCACAGTGCATTGAGCGTATTGACTACTTTTCGGGTATCCGTAATGATTGCATCATCTTCCCCAGGAAGCTTAGCTAAAAAATGCTTTTCAATGATTCTGTATAAACTCAATTCCACCTTCTTTGGATCAACCAGAACAAACTTCAATTGTGAAGGATGCTTCTTGTACAACAAAGAAACCAGAATTGCATTAAGCCCGACCGATTTACCCTGACCTGTGGCACCGGCCATCAACAAGTGAGGCATGGTGGCCAAATCGACAATGAAATTCTCATTATCAATCTTTTTCCCTAGTGCAATTGGCAACGCATAATCGTTCTTCTGAAATTTATCAGAAGCAAGTAACGAACGCATTCCGACCACACTTTTTTTAACGTTAGGAACTTCAATACCAATGGTGCCCTTTCCGGGAATGGGTGCTATGATCCGTATACCCAACGCAGATAAACTCAACGCAATGTCGTCCTCCAGATTTTTGATCCGGGAAATACGGACACCCGCAGCTGGAACAATTTCATACAAGGTAACTGTAGGCCCAATGGTGGCAAATACTTTTTGAATATCGATGTCGTAATTCTTAAGCGTATTGATGATCTGATTTTTATTTGCCTCAAGCTCGTTCTGATCCATCACAATTTTTTCACCAGAATGCTGAGCAAGCAAGTCGAGCGAAGGATACTTATAACTTTTTAGGTCAGCTATTGGATCGTAATGAGGGGACGATAACACTGAGGCTTTTGTAGGCGGTGCCTCCTCTTTTGCTGCTGGTTTAATCTCTAAGGCCAGATCTTCATCTGATTTATTTTTTATCGGTTCGGGCTTGGGTTTTGGCTCTTCAATTGGCATCACAATTTTCTCAGGCTCTGGAACGGGAATCACTTCCTCGGGTTGAATCAATACAGGTTCAGGGGCTGGCGGCACTACAGGTATCGATTCCTTTAGCGTGTTCCCAGAAGTTAAATCCACCCTAGGCTGCAACTCTTCTGGAACAATTGCAACTTCATTTTCTACTGCTTCAATCGCCGCCGCTTTTTCCTTTTGCTTTTTATCAAACGGCCAGTTCAGCACCGGATTGAATCTCCAGATGAAATAGGAAGATAAAGAGAGCAGTATAATTGCCAGCGTTCCCCACCAACCCATCACCCCCGTCATCCATTGAGCTATCAGATCACCTACCGCTCCACCCCAGTGAAAAGGAGCTCGAGGAAAAAAGAAAGATGCACTCACGCTGATGACCAGCAAACCCATCAAGAGGTAACGGATATTTCTTACAACGGAAAAGACAGAACGACCATATAATACATTCACGCCTACAACTACTAGCAGAGAACAAAACAGGTATGAGGCAATACCAAATCCGTATTCAAAAAAAACAAAGGCGATGTAAGCCCCTAGGCTACCCAGTTGATTGCTGATTTCCAACTCATTGGGCATGAGGACCCGAATACCAATGTTTCTGATTTTATCCTGATCTTCAGTCCATGTGAACAAGTAAGAGGTAAAAGCGATGAAAAGAAAAAGGGCGATAAAAAGCAAAGAAAGCCCCAGGATCTTATGGGTCCTTTCATCACGAATGAGGGATCTGATCTCAACAGATTCCTCTTTGTCTTCCATCATTACCTCCTCATCAATCTGATGCTTGGAAGGTTTCAATCGGTTGGCCATGGACAAAGTGAAACGACCGTACGCAGTCGTTTCCCAAATGTAAACATTATTGTGGTCATTCCGACTCTTTGCTCAACTTATCGTTCTGTTTTTCAGTCGGAATTCCTAAGAATAAAAAAATCCATCCTGCAACAAATAATAATCCTCCCAACGGTGTAATCAAGTTGAACAAAGATGGAAAACTAAATTCACTTACTCGCGCAATTACAATAGCATACAACGATCCTGAAAAACATACAATTCCTGAGATAAACAAAAGGATAGCGGCATGCATTCGTCTATTATTATATTTCCTATACACATGGGCTGCTATAATGATCGCCAATGCATGCACCATATGGTAGAGCACCCCTGTTTGGTAGGTCTCTATCGATTTTTCATCGACCAAGGCCTTCAACCGATGAGCACCAAATGCACCAAGCAATACAGCACATGCCATAAGCAGTGACCCTAATCTCATATATGTTCTATGCATCACAAACCATTTAAAATTTCATCAACATGCTCAGCAGGGGAAATGATCAAGTCCGCTTGCCGGTAATATGGACTGCGCTGATTCAGTCGTTCAGAAATAAATTCTGTGAGTGTATCTGGAGAAATATCTGCTATCAAAGGCCGATGGGCACGCTCTTTCTGTAGACGCAATACCAACACGTCTAATGGTGGATTCAACCACACTGTTCTTCCCTGTGCTTTCATAAAATGTAAATTGTCATGAAAACAAGGAGTTCCTCCACCACAAGAAACTACTCCTGCATAATTCAATCCCGCCCTACCTTTTTCAGTATAGCTTAAAAGCACCTTGGAACATTCATGCAGTGCATCTGTTTCCCATTTTCTAAACGCCTGCTCCCCTACCTCATCAAAAATTTCTGCAATGGTTTTCTTATGATGATTTTCGATGTATTCATCCAAATCAACAAACGGAATATGCAGGGCACTTGCCAATTGTTTTCCTAAAAACGATTTACCAGAACCCATGAATCCCCATAGATAGATGATGGTTGGTCGGTCTGCCATCAAGCAAATGCATTGAATCCGGTAATATCCATACCGGTGATCAGTAAATGTATATCGTGTGTTCCTTCATAGGTGATCACACTTTCCAAATTCATCATGTGACGCATTACTGGGTATTCATCCGTGATGCCCATGCCGCCAAGTAGTTGTCGGGCATCGCGGCAAATATCTTGTGCGATTGCACAGGAATTACGCTTGGCCATACTGACCTGAGCAGGCGTTGCTTTACCCTGATCCATCAACACCGATAGTCGCCAATTCAACAGCTGTGCCTTGGTTATCTCTGTGAGCATCTCGGCCAACTTACGTTGCTGCAACTGAAATGCTCCAATGGGTTTTCCAAATTGGGTGCGTTCTTTTGAATAGCGCAATGCGGTATCATAACAATCCATGGCGAGTCCCAATGCTCCCCATGCAATTCCAAATCGAGCTTTGGTTAAGCAGGAAAGAGGACCTTTTAATCCTTTGATGCCTGGCAAAAGATTCTCTTTAGGCAGTTTTACATCTTCAAACACCAATTCACCCGTGGCAGAAGCACGAAGACTCCACTTGCCATGGATTTCTGGTGTTGTGAATCCTTTCATTCCTTTCTCCACAATTACACCAACAATTTCATTTGCATCGTTTTTGGCCCATACAACTGCAACATCCGAGAATGGCGCATTGCTGATCCACATTTTACTTCCATTCAGCAGGTAATGGTCGCCTTTATCCGTAATACGCGTTAACATACCGGCAGGATTACTTCCGTGATCTGCTTCGGTTAATCCAAAACATCCCAGCCATTCTCCACTCGCCAATTTGGGTAGATACGTATTGCGCTGTTGCTCGCTTCCGTACTTATAAATAGGATACATTACCAACGAGCCCTGCACGCTGGCAGTCGATCTCACCCCACTATCGCCCCGCTCCAATTCCTGCATCATCAGTCCATAACTGATGTGATCTAGTCCGCCCCCTCCGTATTGGACAGGGATGGTGGGACCAAAACATCCGAGTGCGCCCATTTCGCGGACAATCTGCTGAGGAAAAGTGGCCTGCTGGGCAGAAGACTCAATGATCGGAGAAATGGATTGCTTCACATAATCGCGTACAGCCTTGCGGATCATGAGGTGTTCTTCAGTGAGCAACTCATCCATCGCAAAATAATCGGGTGATTCAAAAAGGTCTTGTCGCGACATGCTGATTCGTTTCTGCAAAGCTACAATGAAGCATCGGAAGTTAATATTGCGGGCTTGGAAACTATGGCTATTTTTGCAAAAATTAGGCCAATGACCCAGGTAATCGATCATATTTCCATCTTGGAAAAATTCCTCTCCTTGCGTGAGGAAGGCAACCAGGTGGCATTGCATGACTACCTGGATGACCAAAATATCAGTGATGTAGCTCACCTCATCGAAGAAAATGAGTCGTTGGCGACAGAAATCATTGGCGCCCTCTCGGTGCATCGAGCTGCCAGCACCTTCAAGATCCTTGAACTCGGTACCCAAAAGTCAATTATTCAGGAATTACAACCTCTGAAAACAGCGGCATTACTCAACGAGTTGCCTGCAGACGACCGGACCTCGTTTCTGGAAGAACTGCCTACGAAAGTGGTCCGGGAATTGATCAAACTCCTTAATCCGGAAGAACGGAAAATTACCCTATCTCTTTTGGGTTATCCAGAGGATAGTGTGGGGCGACTGATGACGCCCGACTATATCGCTGTTCAATCGGATTGGACCATCGCAGAGGTATTGGAACACATCAGAGAAGTAGGCAAGGATTCTGAAACCATTGATGTGATTTATGTCATCAATGACCAAGGACAACTCATCGATGACGTTCGAATAAGGGAATTCCTTCTTTCACCACCAGAGCGTTTGGTTAGTGAACTGACTGATGGGCGTTACATCGAATTGAACGTATACGATGATCAGGAAAAAGCCAACCAGGTATTCAGGATGAATAACCGCGTTGCACTTCCGGTGGTAGATAACAATAATATTCTGCTGGGTATCGTCACCATTGATGACGTCCTCTGGGTAGCCAACGAGGAGTTCAGTGAAGACATGCAGAAAATGGGTGGTACCGAAGCACTGGAAGAGCCTTACCTGGAAATTTCGATTTTTAAATTATTCAAAAAACGAGTGGGTTGGCTTGTGGTGCTCTTCATCGGAGAAATGCTCACCGCCACTGCAATGGCCAATTACGAACTGGCATTGGATAAAGCACTGGTTCTTTCCCTTTTTATACCATTGATCATCTCCAGCGGCGGCAATACAGGTTCACAGGCATCTTCCTTGATCATACAAGCGTTGACAGTTGGTGAAGTCACATTAACCGACTGGTGGAATGTCATGAGACGCGAATTGATATCGGGATTGCTGCTGGGGACTGTGTTGGGAATCATTGGATTTTTACGGGTTGTGTTGTGGTCGCAAATTTTCCCAGAAGTATACGGTGCACACTATGTGCTCATTGCAACAGTAGTCGGTGTCTCGCTAATAGGAGTTGTAATCTTCGGCACCTTGTCCGGATCAATGCTGCCCATTGCATTAAAAAAGCTTGGGGCAGACCCTGCAGTTTCTTCTGCACCATTTGTCGCAACCCTCGTAGATGTTACAGGAGTAATCATCTACTTCAATTGCGCCTACCTTTTCCTAAAAGGAACAATGCTGTAATCAGATGGCCTGATGATTGAATGGCTGCAACACCATTTCGCTGACCACCCCACTTGCAGGCTGTTGGCATAAAAACCAAATGGATCGTGCAGCCTCTTCTTCGCGAATCATCCTCTCCTTTTGCACCTTGAGATCAATCGTGTCCCAAAATGGAGAATCAACACCTCCTAAAAACAAGTTCGTAATTCGAATTTCCGTCCGTTTTAACTCTTCCCTCAAGCTTTGCATCATTCCTACAATTCCATATTTGCTGGCAGAGTAGGCTGCAGCACCTGCCATTGGAACTTTACCCAACACGCCGGGGACGTTGATGATCAATCCTTTTTTAGCCTCTTTCATAGCGGGTATGAAAGAGCGAACCAATAAAAATGCGCCTACTAAATTTGTATCCAAAGAAGAACGAAAGTCCTCAACTGACAATTGCTCAAAGGATTTAATGATTCCAATGCCTGCCAGGTTGACTAGAATATCTGGAGTCCCCAACTGAGTTGCGACCTGCTGCTGCAATGCTGCAACTTCGGATTCAGATTTCAGGTCCACCGCCATTGATTGAGATGGGGAAATGCCAAGCGAATGCACCAATTCGTCTAATTTCTGCTGATTCCTACCCGTTACAAATAACTGTGCTCCCCCTTGGTGCAACAACTTCACGAGCTGTCGGCCTATACCCCCAGTTGCCCCTGCAACTACAATTTTCTTTCCACTTAACTTTTCCATAGAACCCTTTTAGATCCAAAACATTTAGAAATGAATTTTGTTGATTTGCAATGCGTTCCGCCTCACTAATATTTCCCCATCAACTGTTCAACCATCATCCTGCCCTGGAAAAGAACATTCCAGTTTACCTTATCGAAGAAGAACTCTTCTTTACTCAATTTGCATTCCATAAGCAAAAAATCCTTTTGCATCGGGCATCCATGAAAGCGTACCAACACGAACTGATTAAAAAAGGATTTACCGTGCATTATATCGAATCCGCAGGTCAATCCACATCCATATGTTCTGTTATTGCTGGTCTTGCAGAAAAAGGTATCCAAAAACTGCACGTGGCAGACCCGTGCGATTACTTATTGGAACGCAGAACCAGAAGAGGGTGTCGCCAGCACACAATCGACGTGCATTGGATATCGGCTCCGGATTTCATCACCCCTCCGGATTGGATAGAGACCTGGTCTCAGAATAAATCGCATTTCCATCAAACCGACTTCTACGTCCTTCAACGCAAGCGACTCAACATCTTAACGGATGAACAGCATCGCCCTGTTGGAGGGAAATGGACCTATGATGCTGAAAATCGAAAAAAAGCACCAAAAGGATTTACCCCGCCTTCCATACCCATGTTGGCTGAAGATCAGTGGCTCAAGGAAGCCCGCGCCTATGTAGAAAAGTATTTTTCACATAACCCAGGGCAACTTCCAGACAAAAAGAATCCGATATACTGGGGCTGGACCAGAGAACAGGCCTTACGGTTATTGAATGATTTTCTTGAAAAACGATTTCAGCTTTTTGGCGACTACGAAGACGCGATCATCCAAAATCAATCCTTCCTCTGTCACAGTGTGCTTTCTCCCATGATCAATGTGGGACTTATCACACCACAAGAACTAATCGATGCAGTACTTGCTTATACCTCAAAGCAGCATATTCCAATGAATTCCCTGGAGGGGTACTTGCGACAAGTAATAGGTTGGCGGGAATTCATTTCCCTGGTGTACAGAAAAAAAGGGTGCGAGCAACGCACACGAAATTTTTGGGGATTTCATAGAAAAATACCGAAGAGTTTCTATTCCGGAACAACCGGTATAGTCCCCATCGATCACACCATCCGTAAAATTCAAAAAACGGGATACGCACACCACATCGAACGCTTGATGGTTCTGGGTAACTTCTTTTTACTCTGCGAATTCAATCCCGATGAAGTCTATCAGTGGTTCATGGAGCTATTCATTGATGCATACGATTGGGTTATGGTCCCTAACGTCTATGGAATGACCCAGTTTGCCGATGCAGGCATTATGACGACTAAACCCTATATCTGCGGAAGTAATTATATTATAAAAATGAGCGACTATAAAAAAGAGGTGTCATCCGATGTGTCGAATGCCTGGAACGATATCTGGGATGGTCTGTTTTGGAGGTTCATGGACAAACAACGAAACTTTTTTAAAAGCAATCCCCGAATGGGAATGCTCATCAATACATTCGATAAAATGGATGAAAGCAGAAAGCAATTCCTGCTCCATTCAGCGAATCAATTTCTTCATTCAATCGACCTTGAAAATGAAAAGACCCTGGAACAGGACTGATCTCCCCGTATACAGCATTAGTACTAAATATGGAAACGCATATAATATGCACATCTGTACTTACGTCATGGGGGCGAGCATGGAACCCAAACGCATGGCTGTGGGCGTATACAAAGGAACAAAAACGCTGGAGCTCGTTGAGAAAACAAATCACTTCATGCTGCAACTACTTGCTAAAGATCAATACGGTTTGATAAAACTGCTAGGGCAATCGAGTGGACATACCATAGACAAGCTGAACCAACTCACACAAAAAGACCTTCTCTCAGAATGGAAATCCTTTCCCGTTTTAAAATCTGCGCTAGCCTACATAGAACTAAAAACCTATGCTACCATCGATGCGGGAGACCACATCGTGTACATTTGCGATGTAAAAAGTTTCCGAAATAACCTAGAAGGGGATGCATTAACTTTGAACCTACTTCGGAAGAAAAAAATTATCCGAGGGTGAAAGTAGTTTATGAAAATAACCCGGATAGAGATCAAACGACTGACCATCCCCATGGAGCCGTTCGTCATCGCAACGGAAACTTGCGAAGCTGCTGAAAATATTTATCTTAAAATTTATACAGACACAGAGATCATTGGATTGGGCGAATGCAGTCCCTTTCCCATGCTGGTAGGAGAAACTCAAGACACTTGTTTGCACGTGGGCAAGGACCTTGCTCGCATCATCATCGGCATGAATCCACTCGATATCGAGGCGATTCACAGAGCAATGAATGCTTATATCGCATTCAATTCTACCATCAAGAGTGCATTCGATATGGCACTGTATGACATTGCTGCTAAAGAAAAAGACCTTCCATTGTATGCCTTTCTGGGAGGAAGCAAAAAGCAAATACAAACTGACCTCACCATTGGCATTGATGCACCACAAAAGATGGCAGCAACAGCAGTTCGATTTGTTGAACAAGGTGTAAAAATCATCAAGATTAAAGTCGGAAAGAACGCAAAAGAAGATGTGGAGCGAATCCGATTGATCCGGGAATCTGTAGGACCCTCCATTGGTTTGCGAATAGATGCAAATCAAGGATGGGATTTTGACGCAGCAGTTTTTGCACTACAGTCAATGGAACCCTATTCCATTGAGTATTGTGAACAACCGATGCACCATCGATCGGATGCACAACTTCCAGAGCTTAGACACAGAGTGGCAATCCCCATCATGGCAGATGAAAGTGTTTTTGATCATTATGATGCAGAACGCCTCATTCAAGCCGGAGCTTGTGATTACATCAATATCAAACTTGCAAAATCGGGAGGTATTTTTGAAGCAATTAAAATAGCAGATACTGCACAGCGCTATGGCATACCCTGCATGCTGGGAGGGATGGTGGAAAGCAGGATGGCATTAACCGCTAAAGTGCATCTTGCACGCTCCCATTCAAATATACGTTTCTACGATCTCGATACCTGTCTGCTGGGTCATTTGGAAGATCCGGTTGTTGGTGGCGCCCGATACAACAATTACTTCTTGGAAATGGACGATACTCCGGGGATTGGTGCAGATATCGATCCCAATTACTTAATCAATGCAGAATCATACATCATTTAACAACTATGGAACCAAAAAAATCTTCAGAGTCGAAAGTCATCATGACAGAATTGGTCCTTCCGAATGATACCAATTTCTTTGGAAATCTCATGGGAGGCAGACTCATGTACTGGATGGATATAGCTGCAGGAATTGCTGCATCCAAACACAGCAACTTTACGTGCGTTACTGCTTCAGTAGATAACATTTCATTTCAGGCTGGGATCAAACTCGGTCACGTGTTGCACATCGAAGCACAGGTATCAAGAGCCTTTCATACATCGATGGAAATCTACATCAAGGTGTGGGGAGAAGACATGATACAGCATCACCGCTATAAAAGCAACGAAGCATACTTGACTTTCGTTGCAATTGATGCTAATGGAAAACCCCGACCAGTACCTGAGTTGATTCCAGAAACAGACGAGGAAAAAAAGATCTACGATGGTGCGTTGAGGAGGCGTCAATTGCGACTCATACTGGGTAAGAAAATGAAACCCGAGGAAGCGAACGAGCTAAAAGCTTTATTCAGTAATTGATCTACAGTGCCGGTCCAGATAACACATGGTGCTTACCCCTCATCATGTATGTAGAACTTTGCTCAATGGCATCCATGATGCGTTCCAGTATTTGATCCAACGACTCTTCATAATTCAATTCCAATGGGGGTTTGAATCGAACGCATAGTTCCGTTCCCCTTTTTTTGAATCGGAGTCCCTTCCGATTAAATGCACGCCAAAAGCCGCTGATAACAACTGGTATCACTATCGGCTGCATTTCCTTAATTATATGAGCAGTTCCTTTTCGCCCCGGAGCAAATGGCTTCGTTGTTCCTTGAGGGAATGTAATCACCCAGCGCTTAGAAAGCGCCTCAGTTATTTTACTAAAATCGTTGGTATCTACCTCCCGCTTAATGTCTTTGCCGGCAGCCCGCCAGGTCCGTTTTATTGTAATGGCACCGGCAAGTGTAAAAATTTTCGTCAACAGGTTATCTTTCATGGTCTCCTCTGCTGCTACAAAATTTACATTCACGAACGGATTCAACAGATAAAAAGGAATTCCCAACTTTGATTTTTTCCTCCAACGAACAGCACAAAAAATATGCAGAAAGGCCATTACATCAGCAAAATAGGTTTGATGATTGCTTACAAATAAGACATTGGATTTTGGCAATGCTTTTACGTGTTCGCTTCCAATGATGGTTAAACGATTGATGAGGGCTAAACCCGGATAGGTTAGCGCACCTACGACGGCGTAGACCAGCTTACGAACCAACTTCACATTTTTTAACCGATCGATCATGCTTTGTTCAAGATAAGCATAATTTAGATACCGCAGGAATACCCTATTTTTATTCAATAGTAATATGGCAATTACAACGTTCATATACGACATGGATGGTCTCATCATCGACTCAGAACCTTTATGGTATGAAGCCGCGTTGGAAAGTTTAAAACCGTTTGGAATAAGCATCGGACACGAAGAATATTATCAATCAACAGGACTGCGCACCAAAGAATTTCTTCACTATTGGTTCACCAGGTATGGCATTGATCTTGAGCAAACTGCTTCAAGTGAAGCAGACATCACCAAGCGGGTAATTGAGAAAGTAAAATCAAAAGGTCGACCGATGCCCGGAGTAGAATCATCCATTCAATTGGCGAAGCAGTTGGGAATGAAAATTGGATTGGCAAGTTCCTCTCCATTGAGTCTTATTGAAGCTGTGCTAGAAAAAACGGGGTTGGGAAATTATTTTACTGCTCGAACCTCCGCAGAGCACTTGCCGTTTGGCAAACCTCACCCAGAAGTATTTTTGAATTGCGCCACAGCACTATCCAGTTCACCCAATGAATGCATTTGTCTTGAGGACTCCCTGAACGGACTCGTAGCTGCAAAGTCGGCCAGAATGAAATGCATTGTAGTACCACATCCCGATCAAAAGACGCATCCTCATTGGGTTTGGGCTGATCTGCATGTGGATTCACTTGAACAACTCAATGAACACGTGCTTCAAAGTTTACTGAAATAAAAAAGTCCCGGTAGCTACCGGGACTTCTATCCATTAAGGTTACGTGCTTATTTTGCCTCTTCTCCGCCTTCCATTTTCTTCTTGAGTTCAGCCAGAACACCGAGGTCACCCAGTGTGGATTTTTCAACTTTGTTTTGAATATCCTTCACTGCTTTTTTCGTTTTTGCAGCATCGGCTTTCTTCTCTTTCACAAC
>Ga0129333_10005162_pt1 | contig 12235 bp, 17 predicted proteins | sample CPB6_08_DNA_FD_94474 | JGI IMG/M metagenome (GOLD analysis project Ga0129333, IMG submission 94474) | Freshwater to marine salinity gradient microbial communities from Chesapeake Bay, USA - CPBay_Sum_0.6_0.8_DNA | ecosystem: Environmental > Aquatic > Marine > Coastal | place: USA: Chesapeake... | reverse complement strand
TATGCTTCACGCAAATCTGGATCACCTTTCTTGTTTTGGCTTTCCGTCAATTCTTCATATTGTGATGCATACTTTTCACGGATACGACTTACAAATGCTTGTGGCATGTTACGCTCACGGAAATATGCAACAAAATCAGGTACTTCTGTGCTACCTTCAATCATTTCATCATATTTGGCTTCAAGTTCACCAATAGTATCACTTAACTTTTCTGCCATAAGTTCGGCAACATTACGCTTTGGTGTTTCCTTCACTGCTTTCTTGTTGGCAAGTTGGTTTTTACCATACTCAAGCAATTCACCAAGCTTGTTTACAATAAACTCTGCATCATGTGCCATTGGTGCGCCATTAAGAATCATCTTACTGACGCTGCCAATAGTAATACCTACACGATTGTCATCGCATTCAGCAAAAGCACTGATTTCACTTTTACCCCAATCGTAATACTTTTGACCAAGTTCAACTACATATTTCCGCATATCACTTGCAGACATATAATAGTTGTAAAAATAAAATGCATGTGCAATGGTGCTACGTTTTTCTTCGTCACTCCATTTAGATGCACCTTCCCACTTGGGTTCTGGTCCTGTAAACTTCTCATCAGCCCATTTTGGTTGACGAGGAGCCGCACTACGTGGTTTCTTTGCGATAACTAATCGATTTACCATAGATATTTCCTGTTTGTTGACCAGTTGCCATACCAATCCTGACTATCATAACCATCCCAATAATCAGGCTTATAGTTCTGCTTATCATGGATTAGTGCATTTGTCAACTGTTCTGTTGGGACATTGTGTTGTGTGTAACCTTCAAAGCACATATCATAGTAGCCTTTGGAAGGATTTGACACATAATCTTGGTCATTCATCATATAGACCCACGCAACGCCATAGCCGTTTTCGCTCTCGACCCATGCACGTTGACGCAAATAATATGTGGGAAAACCTTCAAGACGGTCAAGTGCGATAAGGTCTTGTTCACCAATATCCCACAAAACGCCTTCAACTTGACTTTCCCAATCCAACTCTACATCGGCATGACCACGAAATGCAAACTTATAACCAGGCAAAATAGCAGGTCCAACAAGTTTAGCCGTAGGACAACGACTTGCCATTTGGTATTTGTTTGTATTCATTCCGTAACCGAAATAAAGATGTCTCACTTCATACTCTACTTTATCCACTTTATATTATTTTCACCTCACTAAACTTGCGGATAGGATTACCCGTAGGTGTAAAATACCATAAGTACGACTTTTGTCAAGTCCTAATTTTAATTTATATTAAGTTGTTGAATTTTAAGGGTAAAACACACTTAAATCAAACTTTTTTTAAAAATTATGTATTTTCTCAAGTATTTTCTCTACAATTATATCATAGAAGTTATAGTTAATTAATAGGTTATAATTATGTTCAACAATTGGTCTTATTTTTTCTAAAATTTCCTTTTGAGGTAATTCACATAACTTTTCAACTTGCTGAAAAGCGGATAAAATTCTTTCTTCTTGAACAAACACTTCGTCATATCTCTCATCAATTATTCCATCAAAAGTTTTAAATCCTAATTTATGTAATGTTTTTAATTGATAACGAGAACCAAACATGACAAATAATCTTTTTGCCAAAATTGCTTTTGCGGTTTTTTCACTTATAAAAACTTGATCAAAATCATTTACTGTTTCTGTTACTATACTATATGATGTTTTATTATAAATTTTTTTGGGGATTATAACACTAACAGGTATTTCTTGTCCAAAAAATTTGCATCTGTTATAATTATTTGTAATAAGTTCAATTCCTTTTTCCCAAAAACAATAATCATGATAATTAACAACAACATCTTGCCAATTTTCAGAATTAAAAAATGGTGCTAAAAAAATTTTTTCTTTGCAATTGCTATTTTCTATAAGGTTTGCTATATGTAAACGTTCCTTTTTAGGTATACCAGGTAAAAAGTCAAAATAAAAATCTTTTTGCATATAAGGAGTCATATCCTCAAAATAATTAAAATCTAAATTTTTATAAAAATCTGTTACTTTGTTAAACCACCAGATACAACTTATTACATTTTCATTATCACTTAATGAATTGATCATACCATTAACAAAATATAAACAATTATCATGTTCGTTAATTGTATCTTTAATAAAATTATAAATTTTTGGTTCTGGACAAATACTTAAAACAGCTTGACTGTTTTTTTTTAGATTTTCATAAAAAGAAAGTCTATCAAAATTTTGTTCGTAATTTTCATCAAAAAATACACAAAATTTAAGATTACAATTTTGTTCTTTGAATTCATTAAAATTTTTATAAAATTTCCAATGAAAAGAGTTTAGTTTTTTTTCCAAATAATAACAAAAATTTTTATTGTTATGAAATACGGCAATTTGTTTTTGCATTTTACATATATATTAAATGTTTGTATTTTTTACTTTTATATTTTTAATTATATTTTTTACTTGTATTTTTTACACAGCAAAGGCGTGGATTGAACTTGACCGTTGGATTGCAGATGCCCCAAATCGTGAGGCAAATGGGTATCGTGAATATGTCAATAATCCGACACCCACGCCAAAACCAGAACCCAAAATGATAGAATCTGTCAGTATTTTGACAGCAAATGTGGAAAATTTTCCCAAAACCCCAGAAGAAGCCAAGAAAAAAATTGAAGAATTATTGAAAAAAGTGCAAAAAAGTGCTTGACAAATCCCCATCCCGTGGTATTGTAAATATATAAGGTCAACTGATGGAGAAAACCAATGGTTTTTACAGGAAAATCCGCCTATACCACCAAGAAATTGCGTAATTTGCATAGTCGTGGTTGGGCAATTGTCCGTAGCCATAAGCATCCTGATGGCACAACTACCTATGTAATGTCATATGTTGGTAAAAAATAACCCTTGACAAACCCTATATCTGTGGTAATATAAATTATAGTCAATTGATGGAGAGACCAAATGGCGTATATGTCACAAGAAAAGAAGTCAAAGATTGCACCTACAATCAAGAAAATTCTTGCGAAATATGGTGTCAAAGGTTCACTTGCAGTTAGCAACCACATGACTCTTGTTCTGAATGTCAAGAGTGGTGCTATTGATTTTATTAGCAATTATAATGACACGGTTAGTGCACAAGCTGGCGGTTTCCGCAATGGATATGCAGCAAAAGATCATATTGATGTAAATCCTTATTGGTATCACGAACATTTTAGCGGTGTTGCAAAGAAGTTTTTTACAGAAATCTTTACCGCTATGAATGATGGTAATCATGACCGTAGCGATCCGCAAAGTGACTATTTTGATGTTGGTTGGTATGTTGATGTCAATATTGGTAAGTGGAACAAACCCTATACACTCGTAGCATAAGGAGAAATTCTATGTCACAAGGTTATCGCACAAAGGGTAGCACTGCAACCCAAGTTATGCACACACGCCATTTTAATATGGGTTATGCTGATGCTAAGTCTGGTAATCCATTTGCTAATGAGTATGATGATTGGGATATCAATGATCAGCAAAATTATGAACGTGGTCGTCAATTTGCTGTTGCAACTAATGGTAGTATTGCAGTTAAAGACGGCAAACGTGTGCGTTCATTTGCCGCATATCACTTGTATAAATTAGTTGATGAAGCGGCAATACTCTAATGCTAAAAGAAAAACTTACTCAAGTTCTTTGTGAAGAACTTAAATTTCCAGATGCAAAAAACTTGCAACAGCGTGGTATTGCTGACAAAATAGAAGATGCTTGTAATAAAATTATACAAGCAAATTTTTCAAATGTTGAATCAGCAACTAGTCGAAGAAGTATTGAAGATATTTCTATTGATAACACTTATATTGATCATAAAACAAGCGATGCGGCATTAAAATTCAAAATGCCCAATATGATTAGTATTGATAGGTTGCGTAAACTTAATCGTGATTTAATTTATAATTTTGTAGTTTACGATAGTGATAAAAAACAAATTATCACAACATTTGCACTAAATGTATACGAACTTAATTGGGATCATCTTGCTATCCAAAATCTTGGCAAGGGACAACTTCAAATTACAAATATGGTAGAATTTTTAAAATCTCCAAAAACAAATTTGACAAAAGAACAGTGGTTAGATAAACTAAAGAATGAAGCAATCTTGTTCTATGAAAAAGTCAAGAAGTCTGCTGAAAAACGACAAAAAGAATGGCAAAAGTGGAACTAATACCGTATCCTAATAGTGAATACACATATGTAATTATCAATGATGATTGTATAAATTCTGTCAACACTATTGACAATGATAGTGTTGATTTGTTTTTTGTTGATCCACCATATTTTACAACTACCATTGATTGGGATAACCAATGGAAAACCAATGCTGAGTATTACGCATGGTGTCGTAGTTGGATTGCAAATTTATATAATCAACTGAAAAAAACTGGTTCTGCATACATTTGTTGTCAGTGGCAACATAGTGGCATGTATCAAGTTATGTTAGAAGAAGCAGGCTTTAATATTATAAACCGCATTACATGGAAGCGTGATAAAGGTCGTGGTAGTTCCAAAAATTGGAAATCAATGCATGAAGATATTTGGTTTGTTTCCAAAACAAATAATTATATCTTTAACATTGATGAAGTTAAAGAAAAGAAAAAAGTAATTGCACCATATAAAGATGAAAATGGTAATCCAAAAGATTGGTGGATTGATGAACAAACTGGTGAAAAAGTAAGGCTAACACATCCAGGTAATCTTTGGGAAACATTCAGCGTTCCGTTTTGGAGCAGCCACGAAGTTCGTAGTTATGCCAAAACTAAACGAACGCCAAATAATGTATATGAAAAACACAATACACAAAAACCAAAAGAATTAGTAAAGCGATGTATTGCTGCTAGTTCAAACAGCGGCGATTTGGTTGTAGATTATTTTGGTGGTAGCGGTACAACACTTGTTGCTTGTAAAGAATTAAATCGTAATTGTATAATTTTTGAAAAAGACAAAACTTACTGTGAAATAATTAAAATACGACTTACAAATGAAAAACAAGATAAAGAAGAAGTTATATCAAAACCATCAACATTGTTTGAAGGTTTATAATTGATGTTGTAATTAAACATCATATTGAAAAATGATTATTAAAAATAAAAAAATACTTACAAAATAATATCGTAGTTAAGGTTATTTTATTGAAACAATGATTATTGCTATAAGAATACAAAGTATTGATAATAATGTTTCAAAATTATAAGTGTTATAAGTAGGGTTATGTCTGTAAATTGTATAATTTTAACGGGATTTATTCATAATAAAAGTCAAAGATTTATTGAAAAAACTGCTGGTCCACAAAGAATTGCTACAGAATTAAGAAAAAATAATTTTACTGTTCAAATAATAGATATAAGTTATTTTGAAAAATTTGATGTTTTTTTACAAAGAATATTAAAAAGATTTATTTGTTCCGAAACATATTGGATTGGGTTTAGCACAAATTTTATGGATCAAATATTTGATGTTAATTGGTCTGAAACGGAATATGAAAGAAGTGTTTTACAAAAAAATCCTGCATATGGCACTGAATTAAAAAAATTTATAAATTTTTGTAAAACTTTGAATCCCAATATAAAATTTTTAACTGGTGGTATGAAAATATATGATTTAAGTGATTTTGAATTTTTTCAATTTCAAGGTCATGTAGATCAAGAAATTGTAGATTTTACGATTGATTGTTCACATAACAAAATTTTAAAACCAACAAAAATTTTTAATAAAGAATACAAAGATTTTGTTAAATCAAATTTAACTTATCTTCCTCAAGATCTATGGCAAGGAATTAAAAGTCTTCCTATAGAAATCAGTAGAGGTTGTATTTTTAAATGCAAATTTTGTAATTATCCATTAAATGGAAAATCAAAAGGAGAATGGATTAAAGACTACGAAATTCTTTATGACGAATTTATGTATAATTATGAAAATTACGGTATAAAAAATTATATGTTTGTTGATGATACTTATAATGATAATATTACAAAAATAACTGATTTGTATAATAAAGTATTTTCTAAATTGCCATTCTCAATGAAGTTTTCAGCTTATATAAGATTAGATTTAGTTCAAAAATATCCAGAATCTATAGAAATATTAAAAGAAAGTGGATTAGTAAGTGCATCTTGTGGAGTTGAAACAATAGATTTACCATCAGCAAAATTAATAGGTAAGAGCACAAATCCAAATTTGATTGATTTCGCACATAAATTAAAAAACGAAAGTTGGAAGAATATAATTTTATCTTCTTACTGGATTATTGGGTTTCCAAATGAAACTAAAAAATCTATAAATAATTTTTTTGAATGGTTATTATCTAGAAACAATCCTTTTGAGTCTAATGCAATTCAAAGACTTTACATATACCCACCAAAATTCAAACCATATCAATTATATTTTAGTCAATTTGATGTGAATTTTAATTTTTCAAGTTATGATTTTACATTAAATGATAATGGAAAAATAACTTGGTTTAATAATGAAACAAACGTAAGTTCAGCTTTTTGCGATGAAATTGAAAATGAATTTTACAAAAAAAATATATACAGAGACAAATGGGGTCATTTTTATTACAATCGTATTTTGAACTTAGGTATATCAGATACAGATATAACTAATTTAACTATGTATGAAACTCAACAAAAATATGATTTTAACATTTTATTAAAAAACCAAAAAATAAAATATTTTGAAAATTTATACTTGAAATAAAAAAGGCGGTATTTCTACCGCCTTTTCTTTTATAGAATTTTTCTACAATATTAGAACTTAACTGTAAATGAACCGCTGATTCCATCACCAGTTGCATTCCATGTTGCATCATAGCTACGTGATACAGTAACACCAACGCTATATGCTGATGTAATATCATATGTTACACCTGCGGCAAGACGATGACTCTTATAATCATTTGCTTCATCAAATGCGTTACGATAACGATAGCTAATTGGTGTTACTGAAAGACCATCAACTACCTTGTAGCTTGTGCCAGCGTAAAGTGCATAATATGGGAAGTTAGTAGTAGTGAAACGCTCACCAATACCAGCACCACCATTAACACTTAAACCAGCAAAAACTGGAACAGAATAATTGACTTGTGCTTCAAGATTTTGCTTGAGTAGAGCACCAGTTGCTTGTGATGAACTTGCAACACCGCTTACACTCAAACCGCCACCAAGACTATGCTTATATGTAACACTATAATTGTCACCTGTCTTTGCACCAAAATTTGTGCCAAGATCTTGACCATAGCTTACAGCTAAACTATCAACACTTGCAGCCTTTTCTTTTTCTACAAGAACTGGCTTTGCAGCAGGTGCCTTACTTTTATTAGGAAGGTCAGTTGCGAAAGCAGTTGTTGTAAGAGCCAATACAGCCAAAGTTGAAATAATAAGTTTCTTCATTTTATATTTTCCTTTCAGATTGTGGTTATATCATAGACAACGAATTTTGTCTAATTTTTTATCAACCAATTTACTTGACATTAGTTGACGGCAACGTATGATTTTACTCCCACGGTGTTTAAAATTTCGATTTGCATCGCTGCCATGCCCCCCACAATTTTGGGAAGCATGTATATTTAGTATAGAAAAGACAACATATCTAAAAATAGACTGCAATGCAATAAATATTTCAATGCTATTAAACGAATTATTTGATGAAGAACTTGATGAAGGTCGTTGGACTGATGCCCTAAAACGCCTAGCAGTAGCAGGAACAGTAGCAGGTGGCGTTGGTTTGGGTGGATATTCAGCCTTAAAAACACCAAATTCACCACAACCAACACAAACTGTGGCCGCAATGCCACAGGACACACAAACTAACATTGCAGTGCAACAACCAGATAAAAAAGTTGAAAAAAATATCAATCCTAACTTTCCAAAAGAGTTGCTTGATGTTCAAAAATTACAACCTAAAGAACGGGTAAATCAATTTGTCCAGACATTATTACCACTAGTGCAAGCAGAAAATAATAAAATATTACAAGATCGTCGTAGATTAATTAACAATATTAAATTAATAAAAAGTGGTAAAAAATTATCTAATGAAGAAAATACTTGGATTCGTAGTTTAGTAGAAAAATATAATGAAGATAATATAGCAGAACTCGTTAAAAAAGTTGATATAATTCCACCAAGTATTGCTCTTGCACAAGCGGCGATTGAAAGTAGTTGGGGTGCTGATCCAAAAACATTAAGTCATAATTCTTTTTTTGGACAAAAATCTTGGGCAAAAAGTGGTGGTGTTGAAGGTCCATATGGCGAACGTTATCGTGGATTCGAAACTCCAAGTCATAGTATTGCGGCATATATGACTAATCTTAATACACACAATGCTTATGATGATTTTCGTGAAGCACGTGCCGCTATGCGTAAAACTGGCAAACCTGTAGTCGGAATACAACTTGTTCCTAAATTGATTGGTTACACAGATACTGGCAAAGAATATCCACGAAAATTAAAAAGTATTATACAAGGTCGTAATCTTGCACAATATGATGTGCCTAAAAAATAATGCTTGACAGTCCTACTATCTGTGTTATATTAAGTATATAAGCAGAAATAGGAGTTTATTATGCCAAACTGGTGTTACAACAAAGTAACGTTTTCACACGATGACCCAAACGAGATTACTCGTCTTATTAATGCTGCCAAAGTTGGTAAGCTGTTTAATGAATTTTGTCCTATGCCACCTGAATTGCTTGAAGAAGCAGAACCAGGTGAAAATTATGGCGAACGCCGTAGTGCAATTGAAAAACGCAATCTTGAAAAATACAATTATTCCAGTTGGTATGATTGGTCCATTGATAATTGGGGAACCAAATGGGATATCTCCGAAATGGATGATGACGACAACTTTATGGTAAGTGAAGATGGTAAAACTGTTTCATTTACATTTGATACAGCATGGGCACCACCTACTGAATGGTATGATAATATTGATGGTTTTCTTATTGAAGCATATTACTATGAACCTGGTGTAGGGTTCTGCGGTAAATGGACAAGTGAAGATGGCGATGACCAGTATGAAGTAAGTTTTGAAGACGATATTGAAGACATTGAAGAACGTATCCCAAGTGATATTCTTGATGAATTTGGTATTATTGATGAAATTCGTGATTGGAAAGAATCAATGGCTGAAGAAGACGAAGACATTGATGACATTGAAGATGGTGATATGATTGATCCAACTGATCGTATGCAAGAACTTGCTGACGAGTTTGAAGCAGTAATGGCAAGTGAAGAAGACGAAAATAAAAAAGATGGGTAAGGTTTATAACCTACCTTCTAAAAATATATTAGTAATAGATAGTGAAAAGCTAATCAGGTATGAAGTGCTTGATTGGCTTTCTCGCAATGTAGGTAAAGTTCATTTCGAAGATGATCCTAAAGATCCTATTCATCGTGGTGATGGTTGGAGTATAAATTTTAATACTACTCGTAGAAATTTATCAGGTAGCACAAAGATTTTGCCATATATTATATTTGATGATAGTGTAGAAGAAAGCATTATATTATATTTTTTATTGCGATTTGGTGAATGACAAAAGTAAGAGTTTATGAACTTGGTCCTAACCGTTGGCATATGAGTTTTACATTTGACAATGGTAGCAAGAATTATGAATTTGAAAATTGGATGCAAAGCATGTATCCAGATTGCATGTGTGTATTCCGTAGTGATTATGGTGGTGGACCAGGCTATTATGAATTGCGTGGAGGTGACCCTGATGACCAAACATTAATTGCTCTTACATGGGGCGGAAATAAGTAAATTAATGAAAAAATATGAAAGATTATTTGTATTTGGTTGTAGTTTTACGGCACATAGTTGGCCAACTTATGCAAATATTATAGCATATGAATATGATATACCCTTTTACAATTATGGTTGTGGCGGAGCAGGTAATCAATACATATTTTGGTCTTTAATGCAAGCTGACAGTTTTTATAATTTTTCAGAACATGATTTAGTTATTATTGAATGGACAAATGTAAGTCGTGAAGATAGATATAAAAATGGAAAGTGGCTTACACCAGGAAACATTTACAGCCAAGGTGTATATGATGATAAATTTGTGGAAAATTACGCTGACCACGTTTTTTTTGGTATTAGAGATTTTGCAGCTATAAAAGCAAGCATTGAATTTCTCAATACAAAAAAGTGTAATTATCATCTTATAAAAATGTGTGAATTTGATATATTAGATCAATGGAACAATCTTTTAACTCCCAAAAAGTACATTGATTTATGTAATCTTTACAAACCATATTTGGAAAAAATTCATCCAAGTTTTTACAAAATTTTATGGAATAATGATATTAAACACAAGTTACAACAAGAAAAAATTGATATAGGTGAATATATGAATGATGGTCATCCATTTATAATTGAGCATTTACAATATATACAAAATGTTTTAAATTTTAATCCAAGTGAAAAAACCAAAACTATAGTTTATACGAGTCATAATAAAATTATTGAAATTTTAAAACAAGAAAATAAAAAAAATAAAAACATTGAAGTTTGGAATTTAAACTGGAGTGATGTATATTTTAATCAAAGTCAAAAAATTCAAAGGATTTAAAATGAAAATTTCAATGATTGGTTTGGGTAAACTTGGTTTAGAGGCAGCAAATGTAATTAATAAAACATACCCCGTAATAGGTTATGATATAATACCTATTACTGCATCTTTTCCTGTTTTTTCAACAATAAAAGATGCTATCAAAAATACTGACTTAATTTTCATATCAGTTCCTACACCCCATCATCCCGATTACAGTGGTAGTAATCCTACAAGCCACTTAGAACCACGTGATTTTGATTATACAATTTTAAAAGATGTTTTGCAGGAAATTAAAGAATATTTGCAGCCCGAACAACAAGTTTGTGTGATATGCACAGTTATGCCAGGAACAACTCGTCGTGAATTGTCAAAAATAATACCAAATATAATTTATAATCCCACTGTTATAGCGCAAGGCACTGTAGCAAAAGATTTTGAAAATCCTGAAATTGTCATAATTGGTGGTCAAAATACTAATCCAAATAGAAAAAAATTAGTAGAATTTTATAAAACAATTAATGGTCCTGATGTTAATATTATTGAAGGTGAATGGGAAGATGCTGAATTAACTAAAATATTTTATAATGCATATACAACATTAAAAATTACTTTTACCAACACAATTCATGATATTACTAAAAAAATTAATTATGGCGATGTAGACTTAATTACAAAAGCTTTGGGAAAATGTAATAGAAAATTAACTAGTAATGCGTATTTAACTGCTGGTATGGGTGTTGGTGGTCCATGTCATCCACGTGATATCATAGCTATGAATTGGTTTAGCCAATCAATAAATTTAGGTTATGATTTGTTCGGTAATTTAAATAAAATTCGTGAAATACAGGCAAAAAATTTGGCTGAAAAATTATGTTCCTACAATCTACCAGTGGTAATTTTAGGAACTGGATTTAAAGAAAACATTGCACAAAATGACGGTAGCTATGCTCTATTAGTTGGAAATTACGTCAAAGAATTATGTAATACTATTTTTTATCATGATCCCCTTAATAATATATTTTATCAAAACGACAAACCAGTAACTTATCTTATTAGTTACCATCATAATTGGATTAAAGATTATAATTTCATACCAAATAGCAATATTGTTGACCCATGGCGCAAGGGGTTAATTGTTCCATTTTGTTCTGTAATTAATCTATAAAAGTTCTTGACAACCATAAAATAAATGGTATTATGACATTATGAAGAAGATCGTAATCAACACCTGTTATGGCGGATTTAATCTGTCACCACAAGCTATTGCACTTTATAGTGAATATAAAGGCATTAATTTAGTTGGTAAAAAAGATGATGAATGGTGGTTCATCCATTACTTTATTGATGGTATTGAAGATAGCGAACACCATTTTGAACCTAACGATATTCCACGTGATGACCCACATCTTGTAGCAGTAGTTGCCGAATTAGGTGACGGAGCTGCTGGCGAACATTCCAGATTAAAGATTGTAGAAATTCCCGACGATGTAGAATGGGAAGTTGATGAATATGATGGCATGGAACATGTTCAAGAGAAGCATAGGATTTGGCGATGAATGAACGCAAAAGCAGTGTAATCATTGAAGACTTAATTAATTCTCTTGAACATCTTATTGATGCACTTGATGATGAATGGCATCATA
>Ga0129333_10005159_pt1 | contig 12239 bp, 8 predicted proteins | sample CPB6_08_DNA_FD_94474 | JGI IMG/M metagenome (GOLD analysis project Ga0129333, IMG submission 94474) | Freshwater to marine salinity gradient microbial communities from Chesapeake Bay, USA - CPBay_Sum_0.6_0.8_DNA | ecosystem: Environmental > Aquatic > Marine > Coastal | place: USA: Chesapeake Bay... | reverse complement strand
GATGCGTTTGTTCTACTCTCTTAGATCGTTCACCATTTAACTTTTGAATGCTCTTATCAATACGACCAGCACATTGATTATATTCTTCTGAAATAGTCTTTAAGACTTCAGTAAGACGCATGGTAAAATCTTTTTGATCTTGCGTTTCATTGAACATGTCATTTATCTTATTCTTTTTAATATCAATCTGACGCAAATTAATATAATCCATACAAACATTTATATATAAATTTATTTCATCAATCGTAAGATCTGGCTTATCCCAAACAGATCGCACGAACTCCGCTTCAAATAATTCTTTATCTGTAGAACTATTATAAGAATCATAATTACCAACGAAACGTGGACTAGACAAATAAGTTAATAGTTTCTCCATGCATTTTCTATGTTGCAAAGACAGTTTATCTTCAGAAATATTTTGGCCGCACCATTTGTTAGCTTTATTTATAACTGTCTTTATAGAACGAGGAACAGAATATTTATCGCCTACTCCTGATTCATTATCTACTAAATAATCTGGATATTTTTCTTTAATATATTTTTGAACTGCACGGTATTCTGCTGTTATAAAAATATTTATATTCTCAAGACCTACAAATTTTTCATGAAATATTAATTCTGTAACTTGTCTAGGAGTAATTCCTGTTTTTATATTTTGATCAATAAACTCGCAATTTTCTTTTGATAATATTTCTACTGTTTGTGTTGGTTTAGGTTTTTCTTGTTTCTTCGAAAAACCAGTAGCGATTAAAAAATCTCTTACCGCTTTTGCCTCCTTAGATCTACCAGTTAGATCTTCACGATTAAAAACAAGATTCGCTAATACAACATAATCTTGTGTTCCTTCGTTAATTTTTCTTAAAATAAAAGCTTTATTTTCGTCTGTTAACATATTAAGAGGAGAATATATCGTTATTTTTTAATAAATTTTGAGCCTTAATATACAACATTTTTTTTAAATTTTTTATTTGCTTATACCCAGCTTTTCTTCCTTTTTCTGATGTTTTAAATTTTAAAATTTTAGCTACTTGATCATCAGTTAAATTATCAATAAAAAACATTTTATAAATAAAAAAGTGTTTATCACTTAAACAGCTTTTCATCAAATCGTGCAATTTATTTTCCGCAGATTTATAATCATGATTCATTGTTGATTCAACATTCATAAAATAATTTTTATGATTTTCTAAACTAACTGTTATTTTAACATCGTAAGCAGATTTTTTTATCTTTTCCCACTTAGCGTATAATGGACATTCATTACATTGCTTTGAACTTGGAGTAAATCCACAAGACATTTCCACACCAGAATCGCCTTCTTTATTTTGATTGAAAGGGCAAGATAAACATGGTCGCGCAAAACTTGTATAATTATTACGAATTATATTTCGTATCTGATTTGTGACTATACGATTAACCCAAGGCTCAATCGCTCGCGATTGATCCCATAGATGCCATTTTTTATAGATATGAACTTTTATGACCTGTTCTATATCTTCAAAATCAAACCAAGTAATCGCTTTTAACTTCCATTTGTTTTTGCGCTTTTTGATTACTTGATCAATTGTTTCATACATGTCTTCAAATTTCTTTTTTTTACGATTCATCAATATCTTGCGGTTGTCTAGAACTGCATTCTTTAAGCGATTGAGATAAAAGCTCCTCTTTAGTTAGTCTTCTGTAATTTGAATTTCCCCTAGAGGAAATTCTTTCACTTGGATCTATAGGAGCAGAATTAAATAAATCTTTAGCTGAGTATTTATTACCTGCTGGCTTTTCTATTTCATAAGCAAGCCTAGAAGGCTTAACAAATGTAGTAGGAATGCCATCTTCATCTACTTCTCTAGATGGTGTATTTGAAATATTTCTTGATACGCTTTTTTGTAAAACTGGTTTATTGACATTGGAAAATCCACCTAATGAATTTCCACAGTTAGTACAAAATTTTGATCCTAAAATATGTTTAGTACCACAATTAGAACAGTAAATGCTACTCATACTGTATTATATCAGTGTATGTTAGTTTTATCTAATTTCTTAAATACGTTTACGATGTATTTTAGTATTTCGCTACGCATAATATCTTCTTCATCAAATTGAAAACAATAAATTCCGCGTTCTTCGCTTTCTTTATTATTAAATAGATCATAAACCCTCATGAAACCAGATTTATTGCCGATATCTGATTGCATCGCATCGCCACAAATAAACATTTTTGTTCCTTCACCAATACGAGTCAAAAGAGTTACAAGTTCCTTTGTGCTATAATTCTGAGATTCATCTGCAATAATAATTTTTTCATTCCAAGTTGCGCCTCTTAGAAAATTAATTGGCAAAGCTTCAATAAAACCATTTGTTTCCAAGTATTTTGATTGAGGCATTGAAATTAATTCATCTAGCTTGTCATACAATGGCATCATAAATGGATTGAATTTCTCATCGACAGTTCCCGGCAAAGATCCTAAAGCTCTTTCTCCAGATTCAGCTATTGTACGAATGTACTTTAGCTCTGATCTTGGATTCATATTCATCATATGAAGAGCGCAGTAAACGGCTAAAAATGTTTTAGAGCTTCCCGCTGGACCATTAATAAAAATAATCTTTGTATTCTTATCAAAAGCTATTTGAGCAAAACTTTTTTGTTTATCCGTGAGCTTAAAATCTTTAATATTTAAACGAACAGATCTAAATTGATTATCATCAATATTTTGTTTGATATCTTCTTTTTCCTTTGGGATTCGTTTCTTTTTGGTTGACATACTATTTATTTAGTTACACTATATTGTATGGTTTTTCACTGTTTGAGTGTGCCTTATTCGCCAACTAACAAAAATGTTTCATTGTGCGCGTTTGTTCAAAAAGTTTACAAGTTCTGTAACGAAATGACAAAAAGAGGACACACTGTTTATCATTATGGTCATGAAGATTCTATTGTTAACTGCACAGAACATATTAATGTTATTAATAATGATATATTAAAACGCAGTTATGGCAACTTAAATGATTGGAAGACTAAAAGTTTCAATCAAAACGTAAACACAGAAGCTATTAAAATCTTTAATGATAATTGTATTATCGAATTGAATAAAAGAATAAAATCAGATAAAGAATTTATATTATGTTGGTTCGGTTATGCTCATGAACCATGTGTTAAAAATTTTTATAATAAAGCTATAGTAGTAGAACCAAGTATTGGATATGACAGCATGTTCGCTCCAATTAAAATATTTGAAACGTATAGTCAAATGCATAAAATGCACGGACATTCTGCGACAAATATTAATTTAGGATCAGAATTTGTTATTTATCCAGGATTTGACACTAATGATTTTGAATTTAAAATTGAAAAATCTAATACCGCTTTATTTCTTGGTCGAATTACCGAAGAAAAAGGAGCTAAATTAGCTTACGATATTTGTAATCATATCGGCCAAGATATAATTTTTGCAGGTCCAAATTTATTAAATTTATCTGATACTAAATATTGTAAGTTCGTGGGATTTGTAGAACCAAAAGAAAGAAAACAATTACTAAGCAATGCAAAATTTTTATTTGCACCCTCATTTTTCATGGAGCCTTGTAACTGGACTGTTATAGAAGCTCAATTTTCTGGAACACCAACAATAACAACAGATTTTGGCGGCTTTACAGAAACAGTTATTCAATCAATAACTGGATTCCGATGTTTGGACATAAATTCCATGATTCATAGTATTAAAGATATTAATAAAATGATAAACCCACAAGATTGCTTTGATAATGCAGTTTCTAAATTTACTGTAAAACAACAGTGTGATTATTATCAATATATTTTTCATAACCTATCTTTAGTTCAGACAAGATAGATGAAAAAAACTTTTTCTGAAAATTTTGTTTTGCTGTATGTCTTTGATAATTGCAATAATCAACATGCTGCGCTGTTACTTCATTATTTTTTGCTTTATCAACAGCATCGAAAGTTAAAAGATTAGCTTCAATCATGTTTTTATATTCTTCAGAATTGATCATTAAAAACCATTTTTCTGAATCAAACTGAGTTTGTAAGTGAACGTAACATTTTGACCAAGCTTCTGTTGCTGAAGAAGATTTTTGCTTTTTAACTTCTAAAATACTTAAATAATCAAACGCGTAAGCTTCATCTACATTTAATAAAATCATAATTTATTAGAATTTTTTCTCTCTGTTATCCAACAAAGAATAACCATTGTATTGACTTGTAATTCTATTTTTTAGAATTCCTATTTTCAATTGATTTTTCTCAGCTATACCATTATACCAACCATCAGCTATATACCAAGGTTCATTAACGAAACTATTTTCAAAAATGTGTTTATATTTTTTATTAAACATTATGCATTGTATACCAATTACTTTATCTGTTATATAACACAAGTTTTGATTTTTTGGTGTATAAATTTCGTTGGATTGTAGAACTTTTGTTTCTAGAGTGCTTTTATCTCCAAAAGAAAAATAAGCTATATCTTCTTTTTGCATTATATCAGAAACCATCATAACAGTATCATAAAATAAATTATCTGATACTTCTAGTTTCACATCTCCTTCGCAAATCATCAGAAAGTCTACATCATCATTAAATTCACTAATAAAAGCTTTTTTATGAGAAGAGTAGCAACCATAATGTCTATCAGTTAATTTATCTATTCTATCATCAATAGGGCCATTTGATAATAATCCTGGATATAAACAATTATTTTTATATTCTTGTCCAGAATATGGTTGATTTATATGCAACACATATTTTAGATTATCGAATTTAAAAGTTTCAAAAGCTTTTCTAGATTTTCGTTCTGATTCTGAATTTACGGTAGTCTGTAAATGAACAAGTTTTATTTTTTTATTTTTTTTTAAGCTGTTTGTCAATATGTCGATCACTTCTTGCATATCATTAAATTCGATTTTTTTACTGCATTCAAAATTTTTATTTTCAGGACACCAAGCCCAATTAGATTGATCGAATTTATATTTTTCGTTATCAAAACAACTATTGCATACACTTGTATTCTGTATAATGTAAGGAGTAAAAAATTCAAATTTCGCGCTAACTGAACCGTTAATGCGAATAATTTTTTTATTTAAAGCCCAAGCCAACCAAGAAAGACCAGAACTTAATCCAATGAAAAAATCACAATTATTTATTATATCAATAATTTCATCAAAATCATGATTGCCAGCAAAATAATCTATATTATTTGGACATGTATTCATATTATTATCGCAGCCAAAACTATAAGACTTATCCACACAAACAACTTTATATCCTAAAGTTTTAAGATAATCGACTGTTTTTATCCAGCCTTCTTTGTTATTCCAATATCTTGATTGCGATGTCGATTGAGTGGCAATACAAACATATTTATCAAAATTTAATTTGAATTTATTTTTTACTGTTATTCTAGTATTAGTTTCTTTGTATTCTAAACCAAGAATTGAAAAAGCTATTTCCTGTAGATTTTGATTTCTCCAATCTTTATTATAATAATCTTTTTTATCAGAATTAAAACATCCTATATTATATTTGATATCATATGTTTCATGATTTTTAGAATCGTAATTATAAAAACTTATATTAGGATATTCTTTTACAAATAAATCTTTTTTAGCAGTATAATAGCTTACCTTACAATTATGAGTTTTTTGAAATAAATCTATAACCGGCATCCAAGAAATAGCATCTCCAAGACTATTTGATTCATTTACTATTTTAACTGATTTATTTTTTAAATCTAAATGGAATATTTTTTCTATTCCTAATTTTAAATTAGTTACAATGATCTTCCATTTACAATAATATTTTATTGAACTTGAAGTCCACATGTTATTATTAATGTTTGATTCAAAATGCATTGCGCCGGTTTGTTCGTCTATGAACTTGATATTATAAAGCATTTTTTCATTACCAAGTATTTCTATTTTTGGATTTGGATTAAAAGTGCAAAATATATTATTTGGCTCGTCATTTAATGAATAAATTAATGGATTTTTAATATAGTTGTATTTATATAAATTATTTTTTATATATTGAAGAAAATTATCATTTTTTATAAATACTACGTTGTTATCGTTTTTATACTGATCTTTTATTGTGAAAAGCTCATTAGTAAAACACTTCATTCCCCAGGAAAGAGCTTCTTTTAAAGCTATTGGATTCAATTCTTCAAACGATGGCATTACAAATAAATCCATGCAAGACATAAACGAATCAACGTCAGATCGTTCTCCCCAAATTCTACAATTTTTTAAATTTCTATCAAGCTCACAATCGTTTATGAAGCACTCATTACCGATAAAATGAAATTGCACATTAGAATTTAAAAACTGACTTGCAACATCAAATGTAAATTTTTGATTTTTATTTTTGCAAAATAAACCTACTTGTAAAACATGCATTACATTAGGATCTAGTCCTAAAGATTGCAAAGTTTTTTCTCTATTCGGCCTATTCTTTTTTTCAATTTCCATTTCAACTAAAATTGTTTTAATATTAGTTTTTTTAGCTATATCGTATTGATACTTAGATACCATCCACAATTCATCTGGTATATTTTTTTTGTTTAAAATATCAGTAGTCGCTGAATGAGTTGTTTCATACAATTTATAATTTCTATCTTTAGAATATAAAAAATTTATTACAGCATCTGACAGTGGTTTTATTGCAAAATTTTCGCTAAACTCGTTTAAATGAATAACTTCAGGATCGTATTCCTTAATAAAATTTATAACGCTTTCGTTTTTAGAATAAAAAATATTATCATCTTCACAATAAGCTCCTACACTATAAAAATTATCAATACCAATCATATTAATAATAGAATTTCTTTGTATAACATATGTGTTACTATATAAATTCCATTCTATAACTTTGATACAATGGCCTTCTGATTTGATTTTTTTAATCAACCACTCTAGATACTTAGGAGATCCGCCAGTTGACAAATGAGCCGTTATAAATAAATATTTCATATCAGAAATAAAAACTTTCTTCATGAATTATAGAAGAAAGCGATAAATCCTCTACAACGACTGTAATATTTTTTAAATTACTAAATTTTTCATTCAAAGAAATATAAAAATTAACATTTGGAACAATATTTATTAAAACCTGAAAAATTAAACCTCCATTGTTAAAGATTTTAAATGATAAATTTTTTGTAAATTTTGTATCTTTTATATATATACAATTATCAAATCTAGAAGGCGATAAATAAAAATCAAAACTATTTTTTTCTCCAGATTTTCTTAATATTGGTATTTCTAAATTTCTAGATTTCCAAAAAAATTCATTAAAAATAAGTTTATTATTTTCGTCATATTTATATGCACATTTCGCTCCAATTTCACCGTCATATTTAATATTTTGATTTCTAATCTTTTCTGGAATTCTAGAATCGTTATTTAACCAAGTATAATGATCTACATAAGCTATTGATTTTGGAATAGTAATTTTATTATTATTGTTCTGCGTTATTGTATTATTATTATATGTTATATCATTATCAAAATTAAAACATTTAATTCCATTATTTCTATCCGTCCAATAAATAACATCTTTTTGAAAACCATCTATCCAATAAGGCAATTCAAAAACATAATTTTTAAACTGTACGCAGTATGCATCATATTGTTTATTAACTTTTATATAGTTTAAAATATTTCTTATATCATTTTCAGAATAAAATTCGTCAGCATCTATGCACCAAATTAAATCAACTTTTTGATCATTCATAAAGTTTAACATATATGTTCTACTCTGTTCTTCGCTCCATCTATTATCTTTTCCAGAACTATGAACTAAAAAATCTAAGTCTTTACCTATCAACTTTAATAAAGAATGAGATCCTTTAGCATCTGATTCTTTTATAGATAGATCATATCTACCATTAGTAGAAGCTAAAACTAAATTCAGCTCTTCTCTAAGATTCAACCACGGCTGAAAACATTTATCAATGTAATCAGCGCAATTATAAGACGCGAATAAAATTCCAATTTTCATATTATTTTCTATTTGGTTAGTTTGATTTTTTAAATGTCCAATATGATAACAAAAAAATTCTTCTGATAATAAATTTACGTTATTTATGCAATTTGTATTATTATAAGCTAATTCGAAATCGAAAGAATTTTTAAAAGGACCACCTTTTTTAAAAAAATCAATTTTTGTTAATGAAGGATTTAATGAAAAACAATCGTATTGATGAATTTCATAAAAAAGTATATCTGTATTTTCAATTTTATAAATATGAAAATAAAAATTTTTAGGATTTTCTATGAAGCCTTCAAATTTTGAAATAGGTAGATTTAAATTTTTATTGCATTCTAATTTTTTAAAATCACTCGTTAAATTAATTTGGCAGTATTCACTTGTATCCAAAATTTCAATAAAATTTAAAATATCAAAATCGCGAACAAATAAAAAATCATCTTCAAGTATAAAACAGTATTTATTTTCTCGTTTTATTATTTCTTGCCTAAATGTTTCACAAATTTCAGCATGATTATTATTTACTTCATAGTCTTTATGTATTTTAGTTATTTTTATTTCAGGAAGATGATTTTTAATTAAAGATGTGAAATACTCTCTATCTTTTTGTGCAGAGCAATCACTTATTAAAAATAATTCTTTTATCGCATTATAGTTTTTACAATATTTAAAAAAAGAATTAATTGTTTGATCTATAGTTATATAACTATTTTTTGATACAAATAAACATAAAATCACTTCTTGATTCATAAATATAAAATTTTAATTAAACAATCTATTTTTTGCATAAATCATGCCAATTTCATTATCAAAATTATCTGGATATACTTCATAATTAGCTGATTTCAAAAAATTAATTATATCAATCTTCTTTTCATTATGATATTCTAAAACAACTTTTTTGATATTTTTTTCAAAAAATTCTTTATTTTCATGCACAAAAATGAATGCTTCGCCGCCTTCGCAATCTATTTTTAAGAAATCAATAAAATCAATTTTATTTATTTTTATAAAATTTTTAAAAGTAATAGTTTTTACAGATAAAATAGTTGCATTGTTATAATGATCTTTAGCATTAGCTTTCGATTCTAAAGTTTTAGAACATACGCTAGTAATACTATTTTTATCGATCTGTAAAAATGTTTCGCCATCTTTATTTGAAATAGCGTATTGATTTAAAATTAAGTTATCATTGTATTTATAATATTTATTTATAATATTTATACAATTTGGATTAGGTTCGCAAGCGTAAATCGTTTTAGCTTTTTTATCGTTTGCATATTTAATAAAAGCTCCAACATTCGAACCAATATCCACAACAATATCATTTTCTTTTATAGATATATTGTAATTATTATATAAATTTTTACTAAAAATTTCTAGATAACTAAAAAAATCTACATCCCAATCAAATAAATAATCAGAAAACATATTAAAATTTGGTTTTTCATGAACTTCAAATGTTTTTTGATAAATAGTTTTATCAGATAATTCGAAAACAATAGACACATCTTGATGAATATACTTTTTAGCAAAAACAAAGCTAGTCCAAAAATTTATATAAGGACTTATATTGTTAAAAAGTTCAGTGTATATGATAAATCCATTTTTATTATCAATAATTTTTATTCTAAGAGGCGAATTAATTTCTTTTGTTAATCTATAATGAATAGTGCATTCATTTTTATCGAAATGAGTCACTTCAACATGATTTTCATTTATTTCGGTAATTATTTCAGAATTGCCAATTAATTTCATTTCATTTATAATAGCAATAGGCGATGGATGACATTCAAATGTATTTTTATTTTCTAAACAATTTATCAAAGGAGGTATTCCTTGAATTGTCTTCCACTCCTTTACTCCGTATTTTATATCTGAAGCGCAGAATAGTTCACAAGAGCCGCTTACATATTTATATTTATAATCTTGAGAGTTCTTTCTATATGGCGCACGAAGTTTATTATTTATGGAAGAACCAAGCTGTATAATATTTGTATCAGTTGTTCCTGCTAAATGCAAAAGACCCGAATCCATAGTTATAAAATATTGAGATTTATTAATAACGTGCCAGCATTGAGAAATATTTAATTTGTTAGTTAAATCCAAACCTTTTTTGAAACTTAAATTTTTTGTAGGCTTATCTATATTATAAAAACCTGATTCATGACTATTTTTTCCAATTAAAACTACAGCAATATTTTTTTCATTAATTAGCTTTATTAAATCTTGCCAATTCTTATCAGAATATGTTCTAGAAGGCCAAGTATTTGCGACATGCAAACAAATATAATTTTGCGGTAAATTATTTATTTCTACATAGCTGTCTGGAACATAATCGTATTCCATTTCTTTCTCGTTTAACATAAATCCCAAATCAATAGCATGAAATTGACGAATATCAATTGTATTATGTTTTTTTTCTACACCATAATCATTCTTTTTACCACCTACACCGAGAAAAGTATTGAAAATTTCCTTATAAGAATTTTCATTTACACTTTCTGAAAAAGAATATGCTTTATTTACATATTTATTATTCTTAAATAATTCAATGTGATGAGTAATTACATCAATTTTCTTATTATAAGAATTAAATAGTTTTCTTAAAGTTGGAGTTGCCGCTAAAGTATCACCTAGAGAATTTGAGTTTATTTTTAATAGATATTTATCCTTAAACGGATTCTTTATATAATCATATTCAGTATCTGAAATTTTGCCATGATAAAAAAATAAATTTTTAATATTAGTCTTGGAAGGAATACGGCAAAAAGTGCCTATAAAATAATCTTCATCTTTAAGATCTTCAAGACAACTTAACATTTCTTTTATCTTGTCAAAAGATTCTTTATAGTTATATGTATTATAAGGTAAATTAATTAAAGATTGAGACAAATCACAAACAACATCTTTTTTCCATAGCAAACAATTAACAACCGTTTCTTCATGAAAAGGTGCAATTTGTTTCCAATTTTCAATTATTTCTTTTCGAGAGCAAGTCGAAGCCCATTCGTCAATAAAATCTTTACAATTTCTGTTAAAAAGAAAAACACCAGTTTGAACATATTGTTTTCTTGAATTTAAATCTATATTTAACAATTTCATCAAATCCGCTTCCAAAGAATAATTCAAATCATATCCATTATTAATAAATGGATCTCCTCTTCCATTCATAAGCATAAAATCATGGCAACATTTATTAAATAACGGATAATCAATAATGTTATTTTTTTTATCAAAAATCTTATCACAATTTTTTATAGCCAAGCAGTCTGCATCTAAATAACAAAAATTATCTTCATTTTTTGACATCGTTTGTAACACTTCTTTTATTAAAAACGGTTTTAAAAAAACATTATAAGCTTTTGTAGCGTCTTCTTTAGAAGAATGTTTAGAATAATTAATAAAGTCTTGCAAATAACTTTTAGAATTTATTCTTATTGGGATAACATTATTAAATTTAGATTTGTAATTAAAATCTACCGTATAAAAAATAATTTTATTCGTAGAGAATAAAGACAACGTTTCAAATAACCTTTCGGCATATTTTAAAAAGTTAATATCACAGTGAGTTACAAAATAGTTCATTTTTTATTAATTATGTAATCTTCAGTTACTATAAAATCTACCGAATTATCTAATAAATGTTTTATTACTTGATGAGGATAATTATTTATAGGCTCACCATGTGCATTAAAAGAAGTGTTCAATACAACAGGTATATTAGATAGTTTCATGTATTCAGAAATTAAATTATGAAAATGAGGATTGCAATCTTTTTTTACTATCTGCGGTCTAGAAGTTCCATCTACCTCATGCACAACAGCAGGGATTTTAGGCAACCATTCTGGCTTAGTATCATAACAAAGAGTCATAAACTCTGCGGTATATTTAGATTTGCAATTCATATAAACTTCGTCAACATATTCAGACAAAATTGCTGGAGCAAAAGGCATGATTTCTGTTCTTCTTAATCTTTCATTTAATTTTTTATGAGTTTCTTTATCAGTTGGTCTTACAATTATACTTCTATTGCCTAAAGATCTGGGGCCATATTCAGTTCTTCCGATGAATAATCCAATTATAAAACCATAATGAATTAATTTTGCCACTTTTTCAATATCTCCCATTATAACTTCATTAAAAACCTTAAGATTGTCTGTTAATGGAATTGGGTTGCTTAATATTTCATTGTAATAAGATGGGTCATAAAGTGAAACTAAATCAAGTAATCCATTTT
>Ga0129333_10005158_pt1 | contig 12239 bp, 8 predicted proteins | sample CPB6_08_DNA_FD_94474 | JGI IMG/M metagenome (GOLD analysis project Ga0129333, IMG submission 94474) | Freshwater to marine salinity gradient microbial communities from Chesapeake Bay, USA - CPBay_Sum_0.6_0.8_DNA | ecosystem: Environmental > Aquatic > Marine > Coastal | place: USA: Chesapeake Bay... | reverse complement strand
TCCCGATCGACCATCACGCCGACAGGCGCCTCGGCGGTGAGCAGTCGATGCACATGCTCGCAAACCTCGTGAATATTGAGCGTGGTTTTTTGCGGCGGCCGCGCCGGGCTCAACATCGTGTCGACGAGCGATGTCAGTCGATCGACCTCGTTGATGATGACGGAGGTGTATTCCTGCAGCTCCGTCGCCGGAAGTTGGCGCGCCAACAGCTGTGCAGCACCTCGCACACCACCGAGTGGGTTCTTTATTTCGTGAGCGAGCTGCCGAGTCATCATCCGACTGCTCTCGAGGCGTGCGCGTAGGGCGTTGTCGCGGTTCAAGCGATTGCGTGGTTCGGCATCGGCCAGTTCGAGCAACACTCGTCGCGCACCCGATGGACTATCGACGGAGGTGACGGTGATATCGACGACGCGAAGGTCTTTCGGCATCCCGATGGGACGCAAAGCGAGGTCACACTCGGTAACCACCTCGCCGGCGTCACGAGCCCGCAGGAGCATCGACTGCAAGGTACCGCTGTCGGTGAAGAGTTCGCAGAACGTTCGACCTCGGGCTTGATTGAGCCCGACGGCCATCAGCCCCTGAGCGGCGACGTTCGCGTGCAATACGACGAGCGCCGGATCGAGTAGCACGACGCCCGTAGAAAGGGCGTCGAGCAAATCGGCGGGGTCGTGATGCGCAGCAAAACTCTCGAAGAGTCGCTCAACCGCCATGGTCGTTGCCGCGCATCACACCGCCTCGGGCTCAGCTGCCCTGGACTCAGCAGCTGTAGTAGAGATCGAGCTCGACCGGGTGCGTGCTCATCCGGTAACGCGTGACTTCCTGCATCTTGAGATTGATGTAGGCGTCGATCACGTCGTTGGTGAACACACCGCCGCGGGTGAGGAACTCGCGATCTTTATCGAGGTGCTCGAGGGCCATGTCGAGCGAGTGGCACACGGTGGGAATGTGCTTCGCCTCTTCAGGCTCGAGGTCGTAAAGATCTTTATCGGCCGGATCGCCCGGATGGATCTTGTTCTGAATGCCGTCGAGACCCGCCATCATCATGGCGGCGAAAGCGAAGTACGGGTTGGCCGAGGAATCGGGGAACCGCACTTCGATACGGCGTGCCTTCGGATTCGAGACGAACGGAATGCGAATCGACGCTGAACGGTTACGCGCAGAGTAGGCCAGCATGACCGGCGCTTCGAAGCCCGGGACGAGTCGCTTGTAGCTGTTGGTACCGGCGTTCGTGAAGGCGTTGAGCGCCTTGGCGTGTTTGATGATGCCGCCGATGTAATAGAGCGCGATGTCGGACAGACCGCCGTACTTATCACCCGCGAACAGCGCCTTGCCTTCTTTCTGCAGCGACTGGTGTACGTGCATACCCGAACCGTTGTCACCGACCAACGGCTTCGGCATGAAGGTCGCCGTCTTGCCATAGGCGTGAGCCACGTTGTGCACGGCGTACTTCAAGATTTGTACTTGGTCGGCTTTCTTGACGAGACCGCCCGGGCCGATGCCGATTTCGCACTGGCCGCCGGTAGCGACTTCGTGGTGATGCACTTCGACGACGAGGCCGAGCTCTTCACACGCGCCGCACATGGCGTTGCGAATATCTTGGAACGCGTCGACGGGAGGAACGGGAAAGTAGCCGCCCTTCACGCCGGGTCGATGGCCTTTATTTCCGCCCTCGAGCTGCGTGTTGCTGTTCCAGGCGCCCTGCTCGGAGTCGATGTCGTACGAACAGCCGTGCATTTCGTTCTTCCAACGCACGCTGTCGAAGATGAAGAATTCGTTCTCGGGCCCGAAGGTCGCGCCATCGGCGATGCCCGTGCTCTTGAGGTACGCCTCGGCGCGCTTGCCGATGGAACGCGGATCTCGCTCGTAGCCCTGCATGGTTGCCGGCTCGATGACGTCGCAACGAATGTTGACCGTGGCTTCTTCGAAGAACGGATCGAGCACGGCGGTGCCGGGCTCGGGAAGGAGGATCATGTCCGACTCGTTGATGCCTTTCCAACCGGCGATCGACGAACCGTCGAACATCTTGCCGTCACGGAACAGACCGTCGTCGACAAGCTTGGCGGGGATCGTGACGTGCTGCTCTTTGCCTCGAGTATCAGTAAAGCGGAGATCGGCCCACTTCACTTCTCGGTCCTTGATCATCTTGATGACGTCACTGGCGCTGCTCATGTTCGCTCCGTAGGGTTAAGACGCCCAAGTATGATGCATTTCTCGTGCCGAAACCTCGCTTTTAAGGAAAATCAACGATTTAAGGCCCGTATTAGTAGCCTAAATTACCCTTATATGCACTAAGTTAGTGCATCCAGTGATTTTTTTGCGTTGTTATGGTGCGGAAGTTCGTACGCGGGTCTTGATCCACGTGTACGTCGCCAACGCGCAAAGCACGCCGCTCGTGCAGCCCATCACCACATACGGCGCGGAGGGTCGCCAGGAATCGAACAACGTACCACCCACGATCGCCGCGAGAAAAATTCCGGCCGATCCGCACAACGTGAACACCCCGATGACAGCGCCACGCCCCCGCTCCGGTGCCACCTGGCCGATGAGCGCCTGCGAAGCGAGGATGCCGCTCATCTCACCGACCCCGAGAAAAACAGCCGCGACATACATCGCTGGCTGGAACGGGTTGTCCTGCAAACCGAACCAAACATAGCTGCCACTGGCGAGCGCCGAGGCGACGGCCATGAACAGCACACGATCGACTCGATCGATGAACGTGATGACGGTCACGGCCCAAAGCGTGGCGGTGATCTGGATGACGACGAAAATTCCGCTGCTTTGCGACAGCGCTTCGGCAGGCGTCATGCCTTGCTGCTTTCCGGCCTGCACCATCCATAAAAAGAAGAACGCGCTGATGATGGAAAGCGACGCGCGAGACACCGCAGCAGAGGCGTACGCCAGGCGTACGCGAAGATCTTTGGCTGCTGCGATACCGACTCGGATCGTCGCAAGCACTGGCTCGCGCTCGGAGAGTTGCCCCGGCGCCTGTCGCGGAAGACCCCGCAGCACGAGCACTAGCGGAATCACACAAATTGCCGCGACCGTCCAGTACGACGCGCGTCCGGCTTCGACGGCGTCCATTCCCTGTGCGAGATAGAACTTCGGTAGCTGCGTGGCGAGGCCCACGAGCGTCGCGACCCCCAAACCGTTCAGGAAAAAACAAATCCCGACGAGCTTTCCGCGCGAAGTTTCCCGAGGAAAATCGGCGATCACGGCTGCGAGCATCGCCGCGATCAGCGACGCGCCACAAGCCGTGACGAAAATCATCGCGTACAGCGTCCAGTTGAACTGCGCGAGCGGAAATAAGAGATATCCGACTGCCAAGATCGCAAAGCCCATGCCGTAGATGACGCGGCGCCCGAGCCGATCTGATGCGGCACCGATCGCGCCCGACAGCAGCAGCGCGGGAATTTCGCTGATGACATCCATAACGCCGCTGACGCGCCCCTGGATGTCATCGGGAATGCCCAGCATGGAATTGAAAAGGTAGGGCCGCAGGTTTCCGACGAGGGTGAGCAACCCGATCGAGAAAAAGGCGACGCCGAGCAAGGCGTAAAAATTGGACCGTTGGATACCGGGGGAGAGCTCCCAGATCCCGACCTTCACGGCGTCGTCTTCGCGAGCGCGTTCCGTCGTCATTATGTGTGTCCCCCTCGTTGTCGCCCGATGCTAGAGGATCGAGCCGGGTAGCGCACCCGTTATACTGACCACCCTTTGATCGACCGCGGCGATGGCCGCTCGCCAGGAGCCATGGCTCGCACGTTTCAAGAACTGGTTTTCGCTCTTCAGAAATACTGGTCGGATCAGGGCTGTGTCATCCTGCAGCCCTACGACATGGAAATGGGCGCGGGAACCTTTCATACGGCCACCTTCCTGCGCTCGATCGGTCCCGAGCCCTGGAGTGCGGCGTACGTACAGCCCTCGCGGCGCCCGACCGACGGTCGATATGGCGACAACCCGTTTAGGCTGCAGCGGTACTACCAATTTCAGGTGGTGATGAAACCCTCGCCGCTCGACATCCTCGATCGTTACGTGGGTTCGTTGAAGATGCTCGGCTTCGACCCCCTCACCCACGACATTCGCTTCGTCGAAGACAACTGGGAATCACCGACACTCGGTGCTTGGGGTCTCGGCTGGGAAGTGTGGCTCAACGGTATGGAAGTCACGCAGTTCACCTACTTCCAGCAGGTCGGTGGTCTCGACTGCCGTCCTGTCACCGGCGAAATCACCTACGGCCTCGAGCGCCTTGCGATGTATCTGCAAGGCGTCGATAGCGTCTACGACATCGTTTGGACCGACGGCCCGATGGGTCGCGTCACCTATCGCGACGTGTATCACCAGAACGAAGTCGAGCAATCCACTTACAACTTCGAACACGCCGACACGGCCGTGCTCTTTCGTCACTTCGACGAACACGAGGCCGCATGTGTTCGCTTGCTCGAAGCCAAACTTGCATTGCCGGCCTACGAACAAGTGCTCAAGGCTTCGCACACGTTCAATCTGCTCGATGCGCGTCGAGCCATCTCCGTAACCGAGCGACAGCGATTCATCCTTCGCGTGCGCACACTCGCTCGCGGCGTCGCCCAAGCTTATTACGATAGCCGCGAAGCGCTGGGATTCCCGATGGTGCGTTCGTCATGAGCGCTCGCGATTTTCTTTTCGAGCTCGGCACCGAAGAGCTTCCGCCCCTTGCGCTGCCCGAACTCGAGCGCGCCCTGAAGGAAGGTCTGCGTTCGGGTCTTGAGAGCGCGGGCTTGGGTCACGGCGACATCGTCTCGTATGCGGCCCCGCGTCGCCTTGCCGTATTAGTGCATGCGCTCGTCGACACTCAGCCCGAGCAGCAGATCAAGCGGCGGGGACCGCCGGTATCCGCGGCTTTTGATAAATCCGGCGCTCCAACCCGCGCTGCGACCGCTTTCGTCGAGACGTGTGGCGTCACGCTCGAACAACTCGGCCGCGTCACCGAAGGCAAGGGTGAGTTCCTTTATTTTGAAGGCAGCAAGCCGGGTGCAGCCACCACCACGCTGTTGCCGGCGATCGTGCAAGCGGCCCTCGATGCGCTGCCGATCCCCAAACGCATGCGCTGGGGCACGAGTGAAGCGGAATTCGTCAGGCCCGTGCACTGGATCGTGATGCGTTTCGGACACGAGACACTGCCCGTGCGACTGCTCGATACCGAAGCAGGCGCTACCACGCGCGGTCATCGCTTCCACGCGCCGCAAGAGCTCGCGTTCTCCTCGCCCGCAGATTACGCGGACACGCTGCGGTCCAAGGGTTTCGTTCTGGCGAGTTTCGCCGAGCGACGCGAACGCATTCGCGATCAAGTTCTGGTCTGCGCAAAAAATCTGGGCGGCAAAGCCGTGCTCGACGATGCGTTGCTCGACGAAGTGACGGCTCTCGTCGAGTGGCCCGTTGCACTCGAAGGGCGATTCGACGAGCGCTTCCTCGCTTTGCCCCGCGAAGTGCTCATCTCGACGCTTCAAGAGCATCAACGCTATTTCGCTGTCGAAAATACCAAGGGCGAGCTGACGAACCATTTCATCACCGTGAGCAACATCGAGGGCCGTGACCCGTCGCGCGTGAGGGCGGGCAATGAGCGCGTGGTCAGGCCGCGACTCGCGGATGCGGCGTTCTTTCACGAGCAAGATCGTCGCAATCCGTTGCACGCGTGGCGCCAGGGCCTCGATAGCGTGACCTTCCAGGCGAAACTCGGTTCCATCGGCGACAAGCTGCGGCGAGTAGTCGCGCTGACTCGGGAGATCGCTCCGCTCGTCGGTGCCGATGTCGCGCTCGCGGCCCGGGCTGCAGAGTTGTCGAAATGCGATTTGCTGTCCGCCATGGTTGGTGAGTTCCCTGAATTACAGGGCGTGATGGGCGCGTATTACGCTGCAGCCGACGGCGAAGATCCACGTGTTGCGGCGGCAATCCGCGATCATTATCTGCCGCGTGGTGCCGGCGATGCCTTGCCCGCCGATCCCGTCGGTGTTGCCGTCGCTCTGGCCGACAAGCTCGATACTCTCGCCGGAATTTTCGGCATCGGACAAAAACCAAGCGGGACGAAAGATCCGTTTGCACTTCGTCGTGCAGCGATCGGCGTATTTCGCATCGTTCTCGAGCGCCAAATCGACCTCGATCTCAGCGAGATCGTTGGAAAGGCGGTTTCCGCACAGCCGGTGAAGACCCAAGACACCTCGGGCGAAGTGCTGGCGTATCTTCAGGAGCGCATGCGTTCTTATTATCTCGAGGTCGGATATCCCGCTGAGTCGTTCGAAGCCGTCCTCGCCACGGGAACGACCCGTGCACTCGATTTCGACCAGCGTATGCGGGCGCTCGCCAAATTCCGCGAGCGACCGGAAGCGGAGAGTCTGGCAGCCGCGAACAAACGTATCGCCAATATCCTTCGAAAATCCTCCGCGGGCGAGGTGGCACAGCACATCGAGGTCTCGATGCTGAGCGTGGAGGCCGAGAAAACTCTTCACGGCGCGTTGGAGGCCGTGTCGGCGGCGGTGACCGCCGACATTGCCGCTCGTCGCTATGACGAGGCTCTCGCCAAGCTCGCCAGTCTGCGCCCGTCGATCGACGCCTTCTTCAATGACGTCATGGTGAACGATCCGGATGCGGGACTACGCGCCAATCGACTCGCGCTGGTGTCGCGCGTTCGGAATCTGTTCGCGGGCGTCGCCGACTTCTCGAAACTACCCGGCTAAGGCGGTCCCGTGCAGGCGCTGGGCTCCCTCGTCTTCACCACTTTCCTGTTTCTCTGGACGCTAGGCTACGCGGCGTTCTTCGTCCTGGTGGGCGGGTTCATGTCTCACCGCCGGCGGTTTGCACTCATCGAGTGGTACGCCGAGAGAATCTTTGACGTTCTGCGAGTCACCTGCAAACTCGATTATCGAGTTGAGGGTCTCGAGAACATCCCCAACGAACCGCATGTTGCGTATTGGAAGCATTCCTCGGCGTGGGAAACTTTCGGGCAGTTTCTGGTCGGGCCGCCCAAGGTCATCGTATTCAAGCACGAACTCATATACATCCCGTTCGTCGGCTTCGGACTCCGGCTTCTGCGCTCGATCGCCGTCAAACGCGGAGCAGGCACGTCGGCTGTCAATCAGGTTGTCAGTCAAGGTCGTAGCCGTCTCGCAGAGGGGCTCTCCATCCTGATTTTTCCGGAGGGCACTCGTGTCGCAGCGGGTGAGACGCGTCGCTATGGTGTGAGTGGTGCGTTACTGGCCAGTCGGGCGGGATGCAAAGTCGTACCAGTTGCGCACGATGCCGGCTACTACTGGCCGCGCCGAGGCTTGATAAAAAAGCCCGGCACCGTTCGTGTCATCGTCGGACCACCGATCGACGCAGCCGGTCGCGAGCCACGTGAGATCAACGAAGAAGCGCAAGCGTGGATCGAGTCGACGATCGTACGTATTCGCACCGAGTCATCAGCCGGCACTCGTTAAGCACGATCACCGCGCACTGGCAGGTTTGTGCTCGGCGATTTCTTCGTCGGTCAGCCCGACGAGCTCGTGGGGGAACACCAGCCACTGATCGGTGGCATGCACGTACCAATCGGGCTTGAGAGCACTTCGATTACGTGACGGCTTGAAATAGACCGTTGCAATCTTGATCTCTTTGGGGTGGTTGGTCGGACAGCGTCGTCGTAACTCGGCGAGAACCGCGTCGATACTCCGCCCCGAATCGAATACATCATCGACGAGCAGCAATCGATCCTCGCTCGTGACCTTCGAGACGAGATAGTCCATCGCGTGCACGCGCACCGTTTTATCCGATTGATCGATACCGGTGTAGCTCGAGGTTCGCACCGTGATGTGGTCCGTTCGCAAGCCCCGATGCTCCAACCACTCCTGCACGGCGATGCCGATGGGTGCGCCACCACGCCAGAGCGCCACGAGGAAGGAGGGACGATAGCCGCTCGCCAACACTTTGGCTGCCAACTCGAAGGAATCAGCCAACAAGGAGTCCGCTGAAATGAATAGTTTGTCCGTCATGCGTCAAAACGCCTCCGTCCGGAGATCACCTCGGTGAGTGGCTATACCATTTTCGTCGCCGACACGCGGCATGCCACCGTATTCGAACTCAGCCAACCTGGCGCGCCCCCGCGCGCGCGCGAGACCTTGGAAAATCCGTTCACGGCTCGACACGATCGCGATCTCGGGGCCGATGCTCCCGGCAGCGTGGTGATGCGAACCGGCCGCGGCGGAGGCGGTGCGGGCTCTCGACGAACGAGTTTGCAGGCTCGGCGCAGCCACAAGCAGCACGCCGTCGAACAGTTCGCACGCCAACTCGCCGAACGAATCACGTTGGCCGCCCGCGACAACCACGGTCGCGGCCTGGTACTCGTCGCCGCACCGCGATTCCTCGCCGAAGTTCGCAGCCATCTGCCGAAATCGGCCCAGCAACATATCGTTCGAGAAGTGCCTCGTGACTTGGCGGGCTTACCGGCCATGGCTTTGCAGCATCGTCTCGCCGAAGCTCTGCAGCCGATGAACGACTGAAGTCAGGTTAGCCGCGTGGGGTCGCGGTCGAGCAGTCCCGCTTCACCGTAGACCTGCAACTTCTCGCGCGTGTCGACGATGTCCATGTTTCGCAAAGTCAGTTGGCCGATGCGATCGTTCGGGGTGAACATCCCCTCGCCTTTCTCCATGGTGAGCCGCTCGGGGTGATAACTGAGTTGCGGTCCTGTCGTATCGAGAATCGACCAGTCGTTTCCACGCCGCAATTCGAGCGTGACCTCACCTGTGATCGCGCGCGCAATCCAGCGTTGGGCGCTCTCGCGCAACATCAGACATTGCGGATCGAACCAACGCCCTTGGTAAAGCAGTCGACCGATGCGTCGTCCGTTGTTTCGGTACTGCTCGATCGTGTCTTCGTTATGGATCGCCGTGACGAGACGCTCGTAGGCGATGAATAGCAGCGCCATTCCAGGCGCCTCATAGATACCGCGGCTTTTGGCCTCGATGATTCGATTCTCGATCTGATCGCTCATGCCGAGCCCGTGTCGACCGCCGGTACGGTTGGCTTCTTCGAAAAGTGCCAGATCGTCTGCAAAGCTTTGACCGTTGATCGCGACCGGTCGGCCGGCCTCGAAACGCACACTCACCGTTTCACGCTGGACGACGACATCATCGCGCCAGAACGCGACCCCCATGATCGGCTCGACGATTTGGATGCCGCGACTGAGCAATTCCAGATCCTTCGCCTCGTGGGTCGCGCCCAGAAGATTTGAGTCGGTCGAGTACGCCTTCTCCGCGCTCATGTGGTAATCGAGCCCGGCCGTGGCGAGATAGGCGGACATCTCGCGACGCCCACCTAGCTCGGCGATGAAGCGCGAATCGAGCCAAGGCTTGTAGATCCGCAATGCAGGATTGGCGAGCAACCCGTAACGGTAGAAGCGCTCGATGTCGTTGCCTTTGTGGGTGCTGCCATCACCCCAGATGTCGACGCCGTCTTCGCGCATGGCGAGAACGAGCGAAGTGCCCGTCACGGCTCGGCCGAGCGGCGTGGTGTTGAAATAGGTGGTTCCGGCGGTCGTGATGTGGAATGCGCCGCTCTGAATAGCGGCAAGGCCTGCTGCGACGAGTTGATGACGGCAATCGATGAGCCGCGCGTGCTCAGCGCCGAGTGCCAGCGCCTTACGCGGTATGGCGTCGTAGTCTGTCTCGTCAGGTTGTCCGAGATTCGCCGTGTACGCACAGGGCCGAGCGCCGCGAGCGCGCATCCAATGAACTGCCGCACTCGTATCGAGACCGCCTGAAAACGCGATCCCCACACGCTCGCCGACAGGCAAAGATTGGAGGATGGTTTGGCTGGCGCTCATGGCTCCGACTCTCGGTCGGCGTGTGGGTAAACCTTATACGTCGAGGTTGGACACCGCGAGCGCGTTCTTTTCGATGAACTCGCGACGCGGTTCGACCTCGTCTCCCATCAACGTCGTGAACACTTCGTCGGCCGCGACCGCATCTTCGATGCGGACCTGCATAAGACGACGCGTTTCAGGATTGATGGTGGTATCCCAGAGCTGCTCGGGGTTCATTTCGCCGAGACCCTTGTAGCGCTGGATGGATTGTCCGCGCTTGGCGTGCTCGAACAGCCAGTCGATCGCTTGCTTGAACGACGTGACGTCGCGACGCGCCTCTCCACGACGAACGAAGGCGCCCTCGCCGATCATTCCGGCAAGCGTCTTCGCAAGTGCAGCGATGCGCTGGTATTCCGACGAATCGAAGAAATCGCGGGTGAGGTATTTGTCGAAACGACTGCCGTGCTCGGCCTTCGAAACATGAATGCGGGCGATGGCCTGGCTATCAGAGGCCGGCTGAAACTCGAGTTTGTAGACTGCGTTGCCATCAGCAGCCACATTGAGACGGCTGGCCAGCTCGTTGGCCCAAGCGGTTACCCACTCGGGGCGATCGAAATCGCTGCGCGAGACCACCGGAACATAGAGCAGCTGCTCGAGCACACGCGAATCGTAGCGACGCGCCCAACGCCCGATGATGCCCTGCACTTCGACGTACTGCCTCGCGAGTGACTCGAGCCCGGCGCCACGAAGAGGCGGTGCCGAAGAATTGAGGTGCAACTCAGCGTCTTCGAGAGCGGCGTTGAGCAACATGGCGTTGAGCTCGACATCGTCTTTGACGTACATCTCCTGCTTACCGCGCTTCACCTTATAGAGCGGCGGTTGGGCGATGAAGATGTGGCCACGCTCGATCAGCAACGGCAGCTGACGATAGAAGAACGTGAGCAGCAACGTGCGGATATGACTTCCGTCGACGTCCGCGTCCGTCATGATGATGATGCGGTGATAGCGAAGCTTTTCGATGTCGAACTCGTCGCGTCCGATGCCGCAACCGAGCGCGGTGATCAAGGTGCCGACTTCAGCGGACGACAACATTTTGTCGAAGCGCGCTTTCTCGACGTTCAAGATCTTGCCCTTCAGCGGCAAGATCGCCTGCGTTCGCCGATCACGGCCCTGCTTGGCTGAGCCACCTGCCGAGTCACCCTCGACGATGAAAAGCTCGGAGAGTGCGGGGTCCTTTTCTTGGCAATCTGCCAACTTGCCCGGGAGGCCTGCGATATCGAGCGCGCCTTTCCGTCGCGTGAGTTCGCGGGCTTTTCGTGCCGCCTCACGCGCGCGTGCCGCTTCGATGATTTTTCCGGCGATCGCTTTCGCTTCTTGCGGTTTTTCGAGCAGAAACTCGGAAAACTTTTGAGCAACGGCCGTCTCGACGACACCCTTCACTTCGGAAGACACGAGTTTGTCTTTCGTCTGCGAGGAGAACTTCGGATCCGGGAGCTTGACCGAAAGAATGGCCGTCAGACCTTCGCGTGAATCATCACCGGTCGTCGGTACTTTTTCGCGCTTGGCGATGCCTTCTTTCTCAATGTAATCATTGAGCGTGCGCGTCAGCGCTGCGCGGAAACCCGCGAGGTGAGTGCCGCCGTCTTTTTGCGGAATATTGTTGGTGTAGCAGAACATCGACTCCTGATACGAGTCGTTCCACTGCATCGCCACTTCGACACCGATGGGGCCTTCTTGGGTGCGAAACCAGAACACGTGGTCGTGAATGGCTTGGCGCGAACGATTGAGGTGTCCCACAAACGCTTGCAAACCACCTTCGTGCTCGAACACGTCGCGCTTGTCTTCGCGCTCGTCGATGAGCTCGATACGCACGCCCGAGTTGAGGAAGGACAGCTCTCGAAGGCGCTTGACGAGGATGTCGTAGTTGAACTGAATGTTCGTGAAAATCGTGGGGCTGGGTTTGAACCGAACACTCGTGCCCGTTCGATCGGTCGTGCCAACGGCAGCGAGAGGCGCAACAGGTTCACCGAGGTGATATTCCTGCGTGTGTAACTTGCCGTCGCGATGAATGGTGAGGTGCAACACGTCCGATAGCGCGTTCACCACCGAAACGCCAACGCCGTGTAAACCGCCTGAAACCTTGTACGAGCTGTCGTCGAACTTACCGCCGGCGTGCAGCACGGTCATGATGACTTCGGCGGCGGAACGGCCTTCTTCGGCGTGGATATCCACAGGAATGCCGCGACCGTTATCTTCGACGGTGACTGATTCGTCAGCGTGGATTGTGACCACGATGCGGTCACAATGGCCGGCTAGAGCCTCGTCGATCGAGTTGTCGACGACCTCGAAAACCATGTGATGAAGGCCGGTGCCGTCATCGGTGTCGCCGATGTACATGCCGGGGCGCTTCCGGACCGCGTCGAGCCCCTTCAAG
>Ga0129333_10005157_pt1 | contig 12239 bp, 11 predicted proteins | sample CPB6_08_DNA_FD_94474 | JGI IMG/M metagenome (GOLD analysis project Ga0129333, IMG submission 94474) | Freshwater to marine salinity gradient microbial communities from Chesapeake Bay, USA - CPBay_Sum_0.6_0.8_DNA | ecosystem: Environmental > Aquatic > Marine > Coastal | place: USA: Chesapeake... | reverse complement strand
CGGCCCTCACCCTCGACCCCGACGATCCGGTCGCGAGCGAGTTGTCGTACCTGCTCCCGTTCGCGCCCGCGTCCGCGCCCGCGCCAGAGACGGAGGCCGTCGCACCGATGCCTTCGGTCTTCGTGACGCAAACCATGGCCGAGCTCTACGTGCAGCAGGGGATCCCGGCGCGCGCGGTCGCGATCTACCGTGAACTCGTGAGCCGGGCGCCGGATGATGCCCGTCTCTTGGCCCGGTTGCACGAGGTGATCGAGCTGGGAGAGCATCAGGAGAGTTCCGAGCCGGAACGCCTGGAGGACGCGCACGCGTTCGAAAGCGTCTTCGATTTCACCGAGGATGCGCGCCGCATCGCCCCTCTCGCCGATGTCACGGAGGAGTCAATCCTCGCGGGTCTATCCTTCGAGGCGATCTCGCTCCCCACGCCAGCACCGGACGGTAGGGGACTCGACCTCCCGGTCGGCACCGGACCGTCCGCGCGTGAGGCGCTCCGTCAGCTCGCGCGGCAACCGGTGGCGTCCCGTGCGTTGCGTCGACCGCCCGTCGTGCCGCCGTTACGGCCGACCGCGCGCCCCACCGCGACCGAGACGCGTCCGACGAAGCAGGTCGGATCGCCACCACGCGCCGACCTGACGGGTGAGGACTTCGACCAATGGCTCCGGGGGGTCACCTGATGCGCATCGCCGTCTTCAACGGACCGAATCTCAACCTGCTCGGCATTCGCGAGCCGGCCATCTACGGCTCCACCACCTTGGGGGAGATCGAATCGCGACTCGAGGCCGTGGGGGAGACGCTCGGCATCACCCTCCTCTTCTCGCAGTTCAATGACGAGGGGAGGATGATCGACGCGATCCACAACTGCTACGGGGTGGTGGATGGTGCGCTGGTGAACGCGGGGGCCTGGACGCACACCAGTCTCGCGCTCCGCGATGCGCTGACCGCGGTCCAGCTCCCGTACGCCGAGGTCCACCTCTCCAACATCTGGGGACGAGAGCCGGAGCGACGACATTCCTGGCTCGCGCCGGGCGCGATCGGGGTGATCGCGGGGTTCGGGGCGGACGGATATGAGCTCGCCTTGCGCGGGCTCGTGCAGGCGTTGCGGCGCACCGCCGAGTCGTGACCTCACTGCTCTACGCCGTGGTCGCGGCGGCGGGGAACGTCGTGGGGGCCGCCGCGATCACCGCCCGCCCCAAGTGGGCGCCGCGCACGCTCGAGCTCCTGCTCGCCCTCTCGGCGGGCTTCCTCGTCGCCGTCTCCCTCACCGGGCTCCTCCCAGAGGCCCTGCTCGCCGGGGGGCCGACGGCGCCGGTCATCATCCTCCTCGGCTTCCTGCTGGTCCATCTCACTCAGCATGCCCTCGTCGGCCATTTCCACTTCGGTGAGGAGACCCACGTCGTCGGGCGCGAGGTGGGGAACGCTGCGCTCGTCGGGCTCTTGCTACACACCTTCGTGGACGGCGTCGCGATCGCCAGCGCGTTCCACGTCGGTCCCGATCTGGGAATCCTGGTCTTCGGGGCCATCCTCCTGCACAAGGTGCCGGAGGGGCTCGCCATCGCCTCCCTCTGGGTCGCCTCGGGACGCACCCGTCGAGCGGCCCTCGGCGCCGCCACGGCCCTTGGGGTCGCGACACTCGTCGGCGTGGCCCTCACCGAATGGCTCGACCCGTTGCGACAGGCAGGACTCGCCCTCTCGGCGGGCGTCACGTTGTACGTCGGCGCCTCGAATCTGATCCCCGAGTTCCAGGGGAAGAGTGGGTGGGGACACAATGTCGCCTTCTTCGTCGGGTGCGGGATCGCCCTGATCCTTCGCACCCTGATCGCGACGTGAGCACCGGCCGTGCCGCGCGCGCCTCCAGCGGCGTGCCGCTGGCGGCGCGGCTGCGCCCGCGCACGCTCGACGAGGTGGTGGGGCATGAGGCGCTGCTCGGCGAAGGGAAGCCGTTGCGGCGCGCCATCGCGAGCGGGGAGCCGGGATCGTTCCTGCTCTGGGGACCCCCGGGCAGCGGGAAGACGACCATCGCGCGGCTCGTCGCGCAGCATGTCGAGGCGGAGTTCGTCCCCTTCAGCGCGGTCACCGATGGGATCCCACGCCTACGGGAGATCGTTGCCACCGCGGAGAAGCGCGGCCTCTTCGCGACGCGGACGATCCTCTTCATCGACGAGATCCATCGCTTCAATCGCGCGCAGCAGGATGCGTTGCTTCCCCATGTGGAGAGTGGGCTCCTGACGTTGATCGGGGCGACGACGGAGAACCCGAGCTTCGAACTGACCGGGGCGTTGTTGAGCCGCCTCCGCGTCGTGGTGCTCCAGCCCCTCACCGCCACGGCGATCGCGACGTTGCTGGATCGGGCGATGCAGGATCCCGAACGCGGCTTGGGGAGCCTTGGTCTGACGTTGGAGCCCGGCGCGCGGGATGCCTTGGCGCAGCTCGCTGACGGGGATGCGCGCCGAGCGCTCACCGTGCTCGAGACGGCGGCGTCGCTCGCGACGGATCGCATCGCACCGGACCTGGTCGAGGCGGCGATACAGCAACGCGTCGCGCAGTACGATAAGTCGGGGGAACAGCATTTCAATCTCATCTCCGCCTATCACAAGGCACTGCGAGGCTCCGATCCGCAGGGCGCGCTCTATTGGCTCGCGAGGATGATCGAGGGGGGCGAGGACCCGATGTATATCGCGCGCCGCACGGTGCGGTTCGCGGCGGAGGATGTGGGGCTCGCCGACCCGCGCGCCCTCTCGCTCGCCATCGCCGCGCGCGACGCCTACCACTTCCTCGGGTCCCCCGAGGGAGAGCTCGCGCTCGCCGAGGCCGCGGTCTATCTGGCGACGGCGCCCAAGTCGAATCGCCTGTATACCGCCTGGGCCGCGGCGCGGGAGGCAGCCCGATCGACCCCCGCGGCGCAGGTGCCGCTCCACATCCGCAACGCCCCGACCGCTTTGATGAAGGAGCTCGGATATGGGGCGGGGTATCGGTATGCGCACGACGTCCCTGAGGGGTATCTCCCACAGGACTACCTCCCGGACGAGGTGCACGGCGTGACCTTCTACGAGCCCGGAGGTCACGGATTCGAGAAGGAGATCGAGAAGCGGTTGGCATGGTGGCGCTCGCTCGGCGAGCGCGTGGCGCAAGGACAGGAGGGGCACACACCGGATGAGGGATCGCATGGCTGATCGCACGCACGACGGAAGGCATCGGGAGGTGACGGGGGTGGGGCGGCGGCGGTCGTGGTCGCTGCTGGTCATCGTGGTGCTCGTGACGCTGACCGGGTGCCGATCGCTCGCACGCGCGGCGTTCATTCCCCCCGAGGTCGCCGTCGCCGATACCAAGGTCCGGAACATCGGACTGCGTGGCGGGGCCCTCGACGTCACCCTCCGCGTGGACAATCCCAACGACTTCCGTCTCGACGTCGCGGCCGTCCGCTACACCGTGTGGGTGGACTCCACGCAGGTCGCGTCGGGGAATGTCGAGCGGGTCGTCACCTTGCTGCCGCGCTCCACCACGATGGTCGAGGTCCCCGTCGAATTCCTGCTCGATGCGCTGCGAGTGGTGATGGTGCGCTTCGTATCCTCGGGGACGGTCCCGTATCGGGTGACCGGGGAGTTTCGTTATGTGACGCCGTTCGGCGGGATCACGCGCCCCTTCGAGAGCGCGGGCACGGTGCGTCGATGAGCAAGGATCTGATCGAGCTCGCGCCCCCGCAAGAGCGGGCGATCCTCGTCGGCGCGCCACTCAAGCGTGGGACCGATCGGCATCACGCCGCCGAGCATCTCGATGAGCTGGCGCAGCTCGCCGATACCGCGGGCGCACTCGTGGTCGGGACCCTCACGCAGCAGATCGATCGCCCCGACCCCGCCACCTATATCGGACGCGGCAAGGTCGAGGAGCTCAAACAGTTGGTGAGCGCCACCGAGGCGACGCTGGTCATCTTCGACGACGAGCTCTCGCCGGCGCAGGGGAAGAACCTCGAGGGTGAGGTCGGGAAGCGAGTGATCGATCGCGCGGAGCTCATCCTCGACATCTTCGCGGTGCGGGCGCGCTCAGCTGAGGCGCGGATGCAGGTGGAGTTGGCGCAGCTCGAGTATTCGCTCCCGCGCCTCGTGCGGATGTGGACCCACTTGGAGAAGTTCCGCGGCGGCATCGGCGTGCGCGGTCCTGGCGAGACGCAGCTCGAGACCGACCGTCGTCTCGTGGGGCACCGGATCCGGTTGCTCAAGGAGCGGCTCGAGGAGGTCACCAAGGCGCGCCATGTGCAGCGCGCGGGCCGGACCGGCGCCTTCAAGGCCTCCCTCGTCGGCTACACGAATGCGGGGAAGAGTTCGATCCTCCGTGGGATCTCGGGCAGCGCCGAGGTCTTCGTCGAGGATCGCCTCTTCGCGACCTTGGATCCGCTCACCCGCGAGGTCGACCTCGGCGACCATCAGTCCGTCCTGCTCACCGATACGGTGGGGTTCATCCGCAAGCTCCCGCACCATCTCGTCGCCAGCTTCCGCGCGACGCTCGAGGAGGTGCAGGAGGCGGATCTCCTCCTCCATGTGATCGATGCGAGTCATTCGTCGTGGGAGGAGCATCGCCTGGTGGTCGATCAGGTGCTCGCCGAGCTCGAAGCGCATGCGATCCCGATGGTCTATGTGTTCAATAAGGTCGATCGGCTCGAGCCGGAGGTGCGTGCCGCGCTCGAGGCGCGGATCGCGAACCTTGCCCCCGGGAGCGTCTTCACCAGTGCGGCCTCTCCGGCGGGACTCGAGCCGCTCCGCGACCTCCTGCGCGAGGCCCGACGGGCCCGCCGTCCTGAGGTCGTCCTCGCCATCCCGATGACCGATGGGAAGCTGCTCGCCGAGGCGCATCGGCTCGGCGAGGTGACCGCGAGTGAGCCCGACGAGGGGGAGGGGGTCCTGATGGTGCGCGGCCGGTTCGACGGGGCGGCGCTGGCGAGGCTGGTGCGCGGGGGCGCCGAGGAGCGGTAGGGGGACGGCCCGTGTAATTTTCTCGGGATGCACGCCTCCGAGATCCGCCGCCGTTTCCTCGACTATTTCGCCCGGCAGGGACACATCATCCGCCCGAGCTCCGCGCTCGTGCCCGCCGATGACCCGACGTTGCTCTTCACCAACGCCGGGATGGTGCCGTTCAAGAAGATCTTCCTCGGGCAGGAGGCGCCCCCCGACGGGCACCGCCGCGCGACCACGAGCCAGAAGTGCGTGCGCGCCGGTGGCAAGCATAATGACCTCGAGCAGGTGGGCCACACGGCGCGGCACCACACCTTCTTCGAGATGCTCGGCAACTTCTCGTTCGGTGACTATTTCAAGCGCGATGCGATCCGCTTCGCCTGGGCGTTCGTGACAGAGGAGCTGAAGTTCCCCACGGAGCATCTGCGCGTCACCGTGTATCATGAGGACGACGAGGCGCGGCAGCTGTGGCAAGAGGTCGCCGGCGTCCCACCGACACGGATCTATGGCCTCGGCGAGCGCGACAACTTCTGGCAGATGGCGGACACCGGCCCCTGTGGCCCGTGCAGCGAGATCTACGTCGACCTCGCGCATCTGACCAAGGACTTCGCCTTCCCCAAGGACGCCTTAGGGGAGTGGACGCGCACCGATCTCGCGGACGTCTCGCTCGATGCCTTCGTCGAGGGCGCGGAGGCGGGGCGCTTCCTCGAGATCTGGAACCTCGTCTTCATGCAGTACGATCGGCAGGCGGATGGGACCCTCGTCCCGCTCCCGAAGCCGAGTGTCGATACCGGCGCGGGGCTCGAGCGGATCGCCGCCGTGCTGCAGGGGGTCTCGAACAACTACCACACCGATCTCTTCTCGCCACTGCTCGATCGCGTCGCGGAGGTCACGGGCACGCCGTACGCCTACCATCGGGAGGATTCGGTCAGCTATCGCGTCCTCGCCGATCATGCGCGGGCGGTGACCTTCCTCCTCGCCGACGGCGTCTTCCCGAGCAATGAGGGGCGGGGCTATGTGCTCCGGCGCATCCTGCGGCGCGCGGTGCGGCATGCCTGGTTGCTCGGTCGTCGCGAGCCGACCCTCGTGCGGGTCGTCGAGCGGGTGATCGAGTTGATGGGGGACCAGTTCCCGGAGATCGTGAGCCGGCGGAGTCATATCCTCGAGACGACGCGCGCCGAGGAGGAGCGCTTCCTCGCGACCGTCGACGGCGGGATGTCGCGCTTCGAGCAGTTGGCCCCGATCGGCTCCACGCAGGGGTCGACCGCGCTCCGCGGGACGATCAGCGGGGAGGATGTCTTCAAACTCTACGATACCTTTGGCTTCCCGGTCGATCTCACGGAGCTGATGGCGCGCGAGCGGGGCTACGTGGTGGACCTCGCCGGGTTCGAGGCCGCGCTCGATGCGCAGCGTCGGCAGAGCCAAGAGGAGCGCAAGAGCCGGCAACTCGGCGTGGCGATCGATGAGCTCGCCGACCCGACGCAATGGCGCACCGGTCCTCACGGGATGCGTGGGCGCTTCGTCGGCTATGATCGCACGGCAGTGGAGACGGAGGTCATCGCGATGCGGACGATGGACGATGGGCGTGTCGCGCTCATCCTCGCCGACTCGCCGTTCTACGCGGAGTCGGGTGGACAGGTCGCCGACCATGGCGAAGTCGCTGGCGAGGGATGGCGGCTCGAGGTCGCGGATGTGCGCAAGGTCGATGGCCAGGTCGCGGTGATCGGGAAGGCCACTGGCACGGTGCGCTTCGCCCGGGCGCAGGCGCGCGTGCCAGCGGATCGCCGCCGCGATACGGAGCGCAACCACACCGCGACGCATCTCCTGCATGCCGCGCTCCGCAGCGTGCTCGGAGATCATGTGCATCAAGCGGGTTCGCTCGTCGCGCCCGATCGCCTTCGCTTCGACTTCACGCATCATGGTCCGGTGACCCGCGAGCAGCTCGAGACCATCGAACAGATGGTGAATGAGGGCGTCTGGGCGAACGTCGATGTCCGGATCAGCGAGCGACCCTATCAGGAGGCGATCGCGGCCGGCGCGATGGCGCTCTTCGGTGAGAAGTACGGTGACGTGGTGCGCGTGGTGGAGATCGCGGGGCGCAGTACCGAACTCTGCGGTGGGACCCATGTGCGGAACACCGGACAGATCGGCGCGCTCCGCATCGTGAGCGAGAGTGGCGTGGCCGCGGGCGTGCGTCGCATCGAGGCCGTCACCGGTCGCCGAGCGCACGCGCTCCTTCGCGAGCGTGAGGCGGCGCTCTCCGCGATCGCAGCACGCCTCAAGGTGAACACCCTCGCCGGCGACGCCCTCACCAAGAAGGTCGATGACCTCCTCGCCGAGCGGAAGAAGCTCGAGCGGCGCGTCGAGGAGGCGCTCGCCGGCGGTGGCGCCGGGGGCGGTGACCTCCTCGCGGGCGCGGAATCGGTCGGGACCGCGCGACTCCTGATGAAGGAGATCGCGGTCCCGACGATGAAGGAGCTGCAGGCCCTTGGCGACGCGGTGCGCGCGGCGCTCGGCAGCGGGATCGGTCTCCTCTTGGGCACCTTCGAGGACGACAAGCAGGGGCTCGTGGTCGTCGTCACCGATGATCTGGTCGGGCGGGGGATCACCGCGGGGGGACTGGTGAAGGCCCTCGCGGCGGAGACCGGGATCAAGGGGGGCGGGAAGCCCCACATGGCGCAGGCCGGTGTCGCGGCCGATCAGCGCGAGGCCGTGCGTGCGGCAGCGCAGCGCGTGGCCCGTGGCGCGTTGGAGAGTGGCGTATGACCTCGCAGTGGATCGCGGCGCGCGCCACCGATGTTCCCCCGGCCCTCGTCGAACGCGTGCAGCGGCTGGTCCCGACGGCTGATGGGGCCCCGGTCGATCGGCTCATCGACACGGCGACGTCACTCCTCCGCACCACCGTCGCGCAGGGCGAAGGAGAGGGAGCTCGCGCTGTCGCGCTCGATCTCCTCGCCGCCGACGCCTGTGTCACCTGGGCCTTCGAGGCGATCACCGATCCCTCCGACCTCCCCGCCGTCGCCGATGCCGCGATGCAGCGGATCACCGACGCGCTCACCTGACGCGCTGAACCACGAGAGTCGAGATGACCGCCATCGATCCCGTCACCCATCTCACCGAACTCGCCGAGACCGCTGCGCGCGCAGCCACCGCGCTCGGCGCCGGCATCCGTGAGGCCACCGCGCTCGTGCAGGGTACGCTCGCGAACGGAGGGACCCTCCTCTTCTGCGGGAACGGGGGGAGCGCCGCCGATGCCCAGCACATGGCGACGGAGTACATGGTGCGCTATCGCCGGAATCGTGCGCCGCTGCGTGCGATCGCGCTGACCACGGACACCTCCAACCTGACGGCGTGCGGCAACGACTTCTCCTTCGACGAGATCTTCAGTCGGCAGGTGGAGGGGCTCGGACGGGCAGGGGACCTGCTGATCGTGCACACCACGAGTGGGAATTCGCCGAACTGTCTGCGCGCCGTCGAGGTTGCCCGCTCGATGGGGGTGCGCACCCTCGCGCTCACCGCCAAGGATGGCGGGAAGATCAGGGCGATGGTCGACTGCTGCCTGGTCGTCCCCACCGACCGCACCGATCGCGCGCAGGAGATCCATCTCGCGATCCAGCACGCGATCTGTGACGCGGTCGAGTCGTCTGGGCTCGGGACGGACCGCCCCAAGACGGCCTGATGCGCGCCGCGCGCCGCGCGGGGCTCGGTGCGTTGATCGCCGAGCGGGGGATGGACGCCATGCTCGTCTCGGCCCTCCCGAACATCCGCTATCTCACTGGGTTCTCCGGGTCGAACGCCCTGCTCCTCGTCACGGCGGACGGGGCGACCCTCCTCACGGACTTCCGCTACGCCACGCAGGTGAAGACGGAGGTCGATCCCGTGGTCGAGGTGCTCATCGCCCCCGCCTCGCTCTGGACCGAGCTCTGGCGCGTCCTTGGGTCGAGGACGCAGGTCGGACGCATCGCCTTCGAGACGGCGCATCTCCTCCACCAGGAGGCCCAGCGCTTCCTGGCGACCGGTGCGGAGGGGGCGCGGTGGCACTGGGAGCCGGTGGTCGACCTCGTGGAGGGGCTTCGCGAGTCCAAGGATGCGGGGAGGTGGCCGAGATCCGCGCGGCCATCGCGATCGCCGAACAGGCGCTCAACGCGACGCTTCCGAAGGTTCGCGTTGGGATGACCGAGCTCGCGGTGGCGGGGGAGCTCGAGCGCGCGTTGCGCGCGGCGGGCAGCGAGGGGTTCCCCTTCGAGACGATCGTCGCGTCGGGTCCGCGGTCGGCGCTGCCTCACGCCCGGGCCTCCACGCGCGTGATCGAGCGCGGCGAGCTCCTGTTGATCGACTTCGGGGCCATCCACCACGGCTACTGCGCGGACATCACCAGGACCTTCGTGGTTGGGACCTCACCGAGCGATCGGCAACGCGAGATCCATGCTCTGGTTCGGGAAAGTAACGGGAGCGCTTCGGTCCTTGTTCGGCAGGGGATGCGCGGGCGGGATGCCGACGCGTTAGCCCGGGACTACATTGAGCGAGCTGGGTTCGGGGAGGCGTTCGGTCACTCGCTCGGACATGGCATCGGGCTCGAGGTCCACGAGGCGCCCCGTCTCGCCAAGACCGCGGAGGCCCCGCTCCCGCTGGGGGCGGTCGTCACCATCGAGCCCGGGGTGTATCTCGAGGGGTGGGGGGGCGTCCGGATCGAAGACGACGTCCTGCTTGGCCCCGAGGGCCCCGTTGTGCTGACCTCGTTCCCACGCGACCTCGTCCAGCTCTGAGGCACGAGCGCGCTGCCACCTCACGTACCACGCTGACCCCCCCCATGATCGATCTTCGCTACGTCAAGAAGTTGCTGGAGATGCTCGATGAGTCCACCGTGGATTCGATGGAGATCTCCTCGGACAAGGGGATGCGCATCCGCCTGAGCAAGACGGCGACGGTCCGTCCCGGTGCGGTCTACGCCGCCCCTGCCGCGGCGCCGGCTCCGGTCGCGGCGCCCGCCCCGGCCGCCCCGGCCGCGCCGTCTTCCGCCGCTCCCGCCGCCTCGACGGAAGCGGCGTCCTCGCCTGGCGGGAACGCGACCGATGTGAAGTCGCCGATGGTCGGCACGTACTACGGCGCCCCCGAGCCGGGCGCCAAGCCGTATGTGAGCGTCGGGCAGCAGGTGAAGCAGGGGCAGGTCCTCTGCATCATCGAGGCGATGAAGATCATGAACGAGATCGAGTCCGAGGTCTCGGGGACGATCGTCGAGGTCTGCGCCGCCGATGCGCACCCGGTCGAGTACGGTCAGGTGCTCTTCCGTGTCCGCCCGAATGGCTGACGCGCCAGCCGGCGTCGACCTCCGCCAGCTCCTCCTCACCCTGCAGCAGCAGGGTGGCTCCGATTGTCACCTCAAGCTCGGTCGGCCACCGATGCTCCGTGTGCATGGGGACCTGGTCCCTGTCGCGCATCCCCCCCTGACCGTTGCCGACCTCAAGGGGATCGCCGAGCAGGTGATGGCGCCGCGCCACCGGAAGGAGTTCGAGGAGGTGCGCGACGTGGACTTCGCGATCTCACTCCAGGGGGTGGGGCGGTTCCGCGTCAATGCCTTCCAGCAGCGTGGCTCCCTCGCCTTCGCCATCCGGGCCGTACGCGCCGAGGTGGGGTCGATCGCCGCGTTGAACCTCCCCTCCGTCCTGAACACCATCGCGCTCCGGACGCGTGGGTTGGTGCTGGTGACGGGGGTGACGGGATCGGGCAAGTCCACCGCGCTCGCCGCGATGATCCACCAGGTGAACGCGAACCGGGCGGTGAACATCATCACCATCGAAGATCCGATCGAATACTGGCATCAGGATCGCAAGGCCTGCGTGAGCCAGCGGGAGATCGGGGCGGATGCGATGAGCTTCGCACAGGCGCTGCGTCGCGTGTTGCGACAGGATCCCGATGTGATCATGATCGGGGAGATCCGCGACCTGGAGACGCTCGAGGTCGCCATGAAGGCCGCCGACACGGGCCATCTCGTCTTCTCGACCCTCCATACGATGGATGCGTCGCATACGATCGAGCGGCTCCTCTCGTTCTATCCACCGGATCAACAGGCCAACGTCCGCTTCCATCTCGCGTCGACCTTACAGGCGGTGGTCAGTCTCCGGCTCGTCCCACGGAGCGATCGACCGGGGCGGGTGCCGGCGTGCGAGGTGCTCATCAACAGTGCGGCGGTCGCCGACCACATGCGCGATCCCTCCAAGGCCCTCGAGATCCCCCGACTGATCCGAGAGGGGACCGTCCAGTACGGGATGCAGTCGTTCGACCAATCATTGCGCCACTGGCAGACGCAGGGGGTCATCTCCTACGAGACCGCGCTGCGACACGCCACCAACCCCGGGGAATACGCGCTCGCCGCGCAGGGGATCGCCGGCGCGTCCGATACCTCGTGGGACCAACTCTCTCAGGATGTCCGCTGATGTTTCGTAAGGTCTTGATCGCCAATCGTGGGGAGATCGCGCTCCGCGTCGTGCGCGCGTGTCGCGAACTCGGAGTGGAGACCGTCGCGGTCTATTCCGAGGCCGATCGGGAGTCCCTCCACGTCCGCTTCGCCGACGACGACGTCTGCATCGGACCGGCCCCCGCCCGGGAGTCCTATCTGCGCATCCCGCGCCTCATCGCGGCGGCGGAGATCGCGGGCGCCGATGCCATCCATCCGGGCTACGGCTTCCTCGCGGAGAACGCCGAGTTCGCGGAGACCTGTGCGGCGAGCGGGATCACCTTCATCGGCCCCACGCCGCATCAGATCCGCACGATGGGTGACAAGGCCGCAGCGCGCGCCGCGATGATCGCCAACGACGTCCCCGTCGTTCCGGGCTCCCCGGGGCCGGTGGAGGATGTCGATGAGGCGCTCGCCGTCGCGGAGCAGATGGGGTTCCCCGTGATCATCAAGGCGGCGGCCGGTGGGGGCGGGAAGGGGATGCGCGTCGCGCGCGATGCCGACGACTTCGCCCGCTCCTTCCAACTCGCGCGCTCCGAGGCGCTCTCCGCCTTCGGCAACGGCTCGGTCTACGTCGAGAAGTATCTCGAGCGGCCGCGCCACGTGGAGTTCCAGATCCTCGGCGACACGCATGGGAATGTGATCCACCTCGGCGAGCGTGACTGCTCCGTGCAGCGTCGCCACCAGAAGCTCGTCGAGGAGGCGCCCTGCCCGGTGATGACGCCGGCGCTCCGCGAGCAGATGGGGGCCGCGGCGGTGAAGGGGGCCAAGGCGATCGACTACGCCGGCGCCGGGACGACCGAGATGCTCCTCGACAGCGATGGCTCGGACCCCGTCATGGAGAT
>Ga0129333_10005156_pt1 | contig 12240 bp, 9 predicted proteins | sample CPB6_08_DNA_FD_94474 | JGI IMG/M metagenome (GOLD analysis project Ga0129333, IMG submission 94474) | Freshwater to marine salinity gradient microbial communities from Chesapeake Bay, USA - CPBay_Sum_0.6_0.8_DNA | ecosystem: Environmental > Aquatic > Marine > Coastal | place: USA: Chesapeake Bay... | reverse complement strand
TTCCCCACGCTGGTGCCGGCGTCGTTGGACTATCCCTCGTCCAAGGAGAACCTGGCCGCCTGGGAGGTTCTGAAGACGTGGACCAAGCCGTTCCATTGCGCGTTCAGCGACAGTGACCCGGTGACCAAGAACGGCGAATGGGCGTTCCGCAAGAACATTCCGGGATGCGAAACCTCGGCCCACACCACCATCGTGGGTGGTGGTCACTTCCTGCAGGAGGACCGCGGCGAGGAGTTGGCGACCTTCGTCAACTCCACCATCCACCGATCTGGGTAACGAAAGAGCCCGAAATCGGGCACTTTCGTTACCCAGATCGGTGGTCTGTGATGTCGTTCAGCAGCTGGCGAGGGTGTTGCGGAGCGCGTCGTACTCGGTCTGATCCACCGACAGGTTCCAGGCCCGCTTCACGTCGATCCAGATGCGCACGTACGCGCATCGATACGACGTGTTGGTGGGCAACCACTCGGCCGGATCACGATCGCTCTTGGAACGGTTGCTCGACGCCGAGACCGCGATCAGGAAGTAGGGCTGGCTGAGATCGTTGGCGAAGTCGCGTCGCTGATCGGCGCTCCAGTTCCACGCGCCCGAATCCCAGGCTTCCTTCAACGCCACCACGTGGTCGATGTCGAAACGCGACGAATCGGTGGTCTCGGTGTTGTCATATATGGAGTACCAACGGCCGCTGAGGATGGCGCAACTCGATCCGGTCTGCACCGGTTCGAGCGACTCGGCGATGAGCACCTCTTTGCGCGTGTCGCATCCATCGCCATCGGCGTCCACCCAGTGACGGAAGAGGTCACGGTTGTAGCCGTCGCCGCGTTCGGGTTCGATGCGCAGACCGACGGGATCCGCGGGGGGCGGGGGCGCCGGTGTGGTGGGCGGTTGCGTGGGTGCCGGTGTCGGGGGAATCGTCGGTGCCAACGTCGGTGGCGGCGTGGTCACCGGCGTGGTGGGCATGATCGGCGCGATGGTCGGATCCGAATCGGGTTCTGACGACGGTGTCGCGTTCGGGACGAGCGTGTCGTTCGTCGATGGTGTCGTGGGGGACGACTCGGACTCCGATGGTGTCGTCGTTTCGATCGCTACGACGGTCGACGTCGCCATGTCCGTCGGGGTCGTGGTGATCGCGGACTCGAGTGATCGCTCGGCTGATTCGCCGGAACCGCACGCGATGATCGACGCGATTGAGGTCATGACGACCAGCAGACCTTGCCGAGAAGTCATGCGTCTCATGCGCACAGGGTAGGCAACTACTTCGTGAGTCGTCGCAGTTGGGATTCCACGTACGGCCGTATTCGCCGCATTCCACCTCTATCGGTGTACGCAACCCGTAGACGCGTGAGCGCGGCCACCACGGCGGCGCGATTCGGAGACCATCCGCGACGTTCGCACTCCTCGATCCACTCCGCCGGTGTCACGTGCCCGCGTTGACCGTTGCAACGGCGACACGCGGCGATCTCGTTCTCCAGGATGCTCGGCCCGCCCTTGATGCGGGGCACGAGATGTTCGATGGTCGCCTCCACCAGTCGCACGTCGATGGGACGACGACACCAGATGCATTCGGACCCGTCGCGTTCGAGAATGATCGCCATTCGTGCGCGTCGGTTCAGGGCCATGTCGATATCTCAGCAGATCGCCCGACGAGACGAGAGAATGTGGAGGTGATCGGTCGCTTCGCTCCCTCGCCCACCGGGCCGTTGCACGTGGGCAACCTGCGGACCGCGTTGGTGGCGTGGTTGATGGCGCACGCCTCGGGCGGTCACATGCTGGTGCGCATCGAGGACCTCGACCGGGCGAACAGTTCGCTCGCCAACGAGCAGCGCCAACTGGCGGCCCTGGCCGCGCTCGGTATCGATCACCCCCCGGTGGAGGTGCGCCAGAGCGAACGCTTCGACCGGTACGCCGAGGTGATCACCGATCTACGGGCACGTGATCTGGTGTACGAGTGCTATTGCAGTCGGCGCGAGATTCGTGAGGCGGTGAATGCACCACACGAACGCGAGGTGCAGTATCCGGGCACGTGTCGCGAACTGACCATTCGCCAACGTGCGGAGCGCGTGGAGTCCGGTCGTCCACCGGCGTTGCGTCTGCGCACCGATTCGCCCACCTACGTCGTCGACGACGTGGTGGCCGGCGTTCACGAGTCGACGGTCGACGACTTCGTTCTGCAACGCAACGACGGTGTGCCCGCCTACAACCTGGCGGTGGTGGTGGACGACGAGGCCCAAGACGTCACCCAGGTGGTGCGCGGTGACGATCTGTTGTTCTCCACCGGTCGCCAGATGCACCTGCAACGATTATTGGGCTTCCGCACGCCGCAATACGCGCACCTGCCGCTGGTGGTGGGTGGTGACGGTGAACGACTGGCCAAGCGCCACGGTGCCGTGACGTTGGACGATCTGGCCGGGCGTGGAATCACCGTCACTCAGGTGTTGCGCGAGTTGGCCCGTGGTGTGGGGATCGCGGATGCCAGTCCCGAACGGGCCGCCGATCTGCTGGATGTGTTCCGGTTGTCGGAACTACCGAGGACGCCGTGGATGATTCCGATGGAATGGCAGACTGTTTGACATGTCGTCATTTGATCTGGACCTCGTGCTCGGGTATCGCGGTGCCCAGTGTTTCGACGGCGATCTCACCGAGGTGGGTCCCGAGATGGTGGTGGTGCCGTTCTGGACCCGCGACATGTGCGACGCGGTCATCCGCGCCGCCGAGGCCGCCGGCGGGTTCGAGCCGAACCCCGACGACCCGGTGCCCGGACACGAGATCAGCCTGGCCACCATCAGCCCGCGCCTCTACGAGAACGTCATGGTCGATCTCGGGGTGCGAGTCTGGCCCCAGCTCCTGCGGAAGTGGCCCCTCATCGACTACTGCGGACTGCGTGACGCGTTCATCATCAAGTACGACCTCGACGGTCAGCGCGAGTTGCGCCTGCACCATGACGTCGCCCAGTTGTCGGCGTCGGTGAAGCTGAACGACGGATACGGCGGAGCCGAGTTGGACTTTCCGCAGCAGGGTTTCCGTAACACCGACGTGCCGGTCGGTTCGCTGTTGGTGTGGCCGAGCCTCGTGACGCATCCGCACCAGTCGTTGCCGTTGACGAGCGGCAACAAGTACTCGCTCACGATCTGGTTCGAAATTCCCGAACAGTACGGATGAGCGACGGGTATCCCCGTTTCGCTCCCGATTCGAAACTATTTTTCTTCTCACTGTGCAGGTGAGAGCGGACACCTTCGATCGACGTTTCGTGATCGTGCTGGTGGCGCTGTCCACGCTCGGAGTGCTGTCGTTCGCCGGATGTGGCGGCGTGGTGTCGTCCACGGCCGAAGCCGCCACCGTCACGCCATCCACTATCGCTCTGTCACCGCCGTCCCCGCCGCCCACAACCGTGCCGGCCCCGGTCATCACCATCCCCCCGGCCGCCATGCCACCGCCCGAGCCGATGCGTATCGCCGCCACTCCGCTCGACGTGCCCCTCGTGGCGGTGGGCACTCAAGACGGCGAAGAGACCAAGCGCATCCAGCAACGCCTCCTGGATCTGGGCTTCTGGTTGCAGTCCGTGAACGGTGACTACGGCGTCACCACATCGCAGGCGGTGATGGCGTTCCAGAAGTACATGGGTCTGCCCGCCACGGCCGAGGTGGATGAGGCCACCGCATCCCTGCTCACGGTGGCCGACATGCGCGCGAACGGCACGGCCACGGGGGGCACCCTCATCGAGGTCGACAAGGATCGCCAGCTGTTGTTCGTCATCCGTGACGCCATGACTACTTGGACGATCAACGTGTCCACCGGATCGGGCATTCCCTTCAAGGAACGCGACAAGACCGAGTGGGGCAAGTGGATCCAGGGCGACGCTCAGACCCCCGATGGAATCTTCCTCGTGGATCGCGAGCGCGAGAAGGGTTGGCACGGCGGGGACCTCGGCGACATTTACCGACCCAAGTTCTTCAACGGCGGAATCGCCCTGCACGGTTCGTACGAGATCCCGAACTATCCGGCCTCACACGGTTGCGTGCGTATGTCGACCGCGGCCATGGACATGATCTGGAAGGACGGCATCGCTCCCATCGGCATGACCGTCTGGGTGCATTCGTCGACCCCTCCGGCGTGACACGCTGACGGGGTGATCCCGACTCTCTCCGCCCTTCGACCGTGGGCCGACCCCGGCGTGGTGGCCATCGGTCGCCTTCCCATGCGTCAGACGTTGACGGCCTTTCCCGATGCCGACGAGCTGGTGGACGACCGGTCGCGGTCTCCGTGGCACACGGACCTCGCGGGTGAGTGGGACTTCCGACTGTTCGCCAACCCCGACGCCGTCACCGCGGCCGCCGTGGCCGAGAAAGCGCCGAGTGGTTGGGGACGAGTGAGCGTGCCGGGCAACTGGACGTTGCAGGACGTCGGCGATCTCCCGCACTACACCAACGTGAAGATGCCGTGGCCCTTGCGTCCGCCGGCGGTGCCCGAGCAGAACCCCACCGGTGTGTATCGCCGCTCGATTACCGTTCCGAGAGCGTGGAAGGGGCGACGCACCGTGTTGCACGTCGGCGGCGCCGAGAGCGTGCACGCGGTCTTCGTCAACGGTGCGTTCGTCGGGTACGGAACGGACAGTCGACTCCCGAGCGAATACGACGTCACCGATCATCTGCACGCCGGCTCCAACACCATCGCCATCGTGGTGATCCGTTACAGCGCGCAGTCGTACGTCGAGGACCAGGATCAATGGTGGATGGCCGGCTTGCATCGCGAGGTGTTCCTCGAGTCGCGGGCCGTCGTGAACATCGAACGTGTGCACGCTCACGCCGACTGGGATCACGAGATCGGACGCGCGTCGTTGGCCTTGGACGTGGGGGTCGGCGTTCTGGATGCCACCGGCACCACGCCGCTCGAGAAGGGATGTCGCGTGCGCGCCACGTTGCGCGATCTCGAGGGTCGCGTCATCGGTCGCGCGGTCACCACGAACGTCCCCCACAATCACGTGCAGCCCTACGCGTTCACCGGACACGTTGCACGCGTCGAGATCGTGAACCCGAAGGTGCGACCGTGGTCGGCCGAAGAACCCCAGAGGTATCGCGTGGTGTGCGAGCTGATCGATCCCCACGACGTGGTGGTGGAAGCGGTCGGTCTGATCGTAGGCTTTCGTCGCGTCGGAATCATCGACGGTCTGGTGTGCGTCAACGGACGTCCGATCACGGTGATGGGCGTCAATCGGCACGATCATCATCCCGAGCGGGGCAAGGCCGTCACGTTGGACGACATGCGCGAGGACATCCTCACGATGAAGCGCGCCAACATCAACGCCGTGCGCACCTCGCACTATCCGAACGACCATCGTTTCTATGACCTGTGCGACGAGTACGGGCTGTACGTGGTCGACGAAGCGAACATCGAGAGCCACGGCTTCAACACCAGCCTCTGCCACGACGCGCGATACCGATCGACGTGGCTGGAGCGAACGGGCCGCATGGTCGAGCGGGATCGCAATCACTCCAGCATCATCATGTGGAGCCTGGGCAACGAGTCCGGTTACGGCGAACATCACGATGCCTGCGCCGCCATGGTGCGTCGGGTCGACCCGAGCCGACTTCTGCATTACGAGGGAGCGGTGTTCCATGCCGGTTGGAGCAACGGCGGCATGAACGTGACCGACGTGGTGTGCCCGATGTACGCACCACCGTCGGCCATCGAGATGTACGCCGAGAAGAACCTCGGAACGCGACCGTTGATCCTGTGCGAATACAGCCACGCCATGGGCAACAGCAACGGTGGGTTGGCCGACTATTGGGAGGTCATCGATCGACATCGCAATCTGCAGGGTGGCTTCGTGTGGGAGTGGAAGGATCACGGCTTGTTGCAGACCGCCCCGAACGGTCTGCAGCGATTCGCCTACGGGGGGCAGTTCGGTGACGAACCCAACGACGGCAACTTCGTGGCCGACGGCATCGTGTCGCCCGACGTGGATCCGCATCCGGCCGTCCAGGAGTTGATGTGGTGTCACCGTCCGGTCGCCGTCCAGAATGCCGGGTGGAAACTGAAGGTCACCAACCGTCAGGCGTTCCGCGATCTGTCTTGGTTGCGGGGAACGTGGGAGCTGAGCGTCGACGGCAAGCGCGTGAAGTCGGGTCGGTGGTCGCCGGTGGTGGCCGCGGGCACGACGGTCACGGTCGAATCGCCCATCGATCTGCGCGACGCCAAGGATCACTCCGGTGAGGTGGTGCTCACGTTCCGTTGGACCGTGGCGCGGGCGACGACGTGGTGCGACGCGGGTCATCTGCTCGCCTGGGATCAGGTGGTGTTGCGCGAGGCCGAGACCACGGCTCTTCCGCCGCGTGATCCCGACGCCGAAGCGACCACGGTCGACGTTCTCCTGGGCGGCCCTCCACAGTTGAACCTCTGGCGCGGGGCCACCGACAACGACGGCTTCAAGTTGATGCCCGGTCTGTCGTCGGCCATGGCCATCGGGGGCAAGGCGTTGTGGCGCTGGCTGGATCAGCGAATCGACCGCGATGCCGCCGAGAGTCTGGTCGATCATCGGGTGACGTCGTACGTCGACACCACCGGTGCGGTGGTCTACGACCACACCGTCACTGTCCCCGAGGACCTGACCGACCTTCCGCGCATCGGTGTGGTCTTCGAATTGCCGAGCGGATTCGACAGGGTTCGTTACCACGGTCGCGGTCCTCTCGAGAACATGCCCGACCGCAACAGCGGTGCGTTGTTGGGAATCTGGGAGAGCGACGTGGACGAGTTGCCCTACATCGTCCCGCAGGAATTCGGTCTGCGCACCGACTGCCGTTGGATGGAGATCGTGCGTTCCCGCGACGGGCGCCGTCTGCGCATCGAAGCGTTGCGACCGGCGGGCCTGCACATGTCGGCGATCCACCACTCCGACCACGACCTGTTTGGTGCCGCCGACGTGACGGAATTGATCCGCCACGACGGACTGTTCGTGCACGTCGACGTGGCGCACCGAGGTGTGGGAACGGCCAGTTGCGGGCCCGACATGCACCCACGCCACGTCATTCCGGCGGGCAAGCATCGCTTCGCGTATCGACTGAGCCTGCTCGATCGTTAGTCGGCGCGTCGCACGCGCAGTCGGCGGTCGTCGGCGGTCAGGCATTTGCCGGTCTCCAGGTCGAACTTCCAACCGTGCAACGTGCACACCAGCGTGGTGCCGTCCGTTTCACCGAACACGCTCAGGTCGGCGCGTCGGTGCGGGCAGTAGCGCTCGACGATGTGATCGCCGATGCGGATCTCGTCGCTCGGCGCCGGGGGAGCGATCTTGCGCACCGCCTCGGTCTCGGTCAGCTGCATGGGTACCACCGAGAGCGATTTGAAGAAGTTGTAGAGGTATTCGTTGTACGCGCCCGATCGCCAGGCACCGAAGCGACACGACAGGAACAACTTGTCGCTCCAATCGACGGCGTTCTGCGCCACGACTGTCTCCACCAGTCGACGGTCGATGTCGAAGCGAAAGCCGAACTGCTCGCCCTGGTGAGCGCTCACTCGGCGGTTCGGAAAATCGATCAGAACCTCCGTGTCGCCGGCCTGCAACAGACACGCGGCGCCGATGGCGTCGCAGAGCGTCGGGGCCAACGCCATCAAGGGTTCCCACCAGGCCTTCAAACGCCCCACCAGGTTCGGTGCGGGCTTCGCCCACGATTCCTTCAGTTCGGCGAGGTACGGCAGGTAATCGCTCTGGTAGCGCTCGAGGTACTCGCGCTTATGTGTGAAGATCTCCCGGACGTCGTCCTCGGAAATCGGATGGCGAGGGGCCGACTCCGATCCACATTCGATGGTGGTGCCGGGGACGTTGGTGACGCTGTGGCGACCGATGGCCGCGAGACGATTCGCGAAGGCGGTTTGGTCGGGGAAGATCGACAACTCGTCGCCGTCGATGACGTTCAGGTGGAAGAGGTCGGGGTCCAGGAAGCACGGCGGTCCGGCCGAGGGCACCACGGCACGGGCATCGAGTGCCTCCACGTAACGCAATGCGCGCGAGAACTGGCTCTCGACCTTGAGGTCGATCAGTTGGCGCATCGTCTCGGGGGACTCCTCGTACACCATCGGATACCAAATGGCGCCGGAGAATTGGAGCCAGTGTTGATCGACGGGTCCGTGCGAACGCAGGGCGTCCAGGTTGCTCGGTCGACAGTCGTTCTGATCCACGATGCGATGCACCCCGTCGCTGACGACGAGGGCCGAGTCACCGGCAGGGCCGTCCGTGATGGATGTTTCGACGTGGATGGCGATCGTGAGTTCGTCTCCCAGGTCGGTTTCGATTCCGTCCTCGGTGTGAACGAAGGTGTCGAAACCCAGCGAACGCAGACGACGCTCGAATTCGTTGGTCGGGAAGCCGGGAAGCAGAACCGGGGTGTGCCGCGGGATGTTCTCGCTCAACCACTTCTCGTCGAGATGGTCTCCGTGAAGGTGCGAGATGTAGAGGTAGGACGGATGCAGGATTTCGTCCCGCAACGGATGGGGGAGTTGGTCGTTGCGGGGGAACACGAACCACGACCCGAAAAACGCCGGGTTGAACCACGGGTCACAAAGAATCGTTCCTTGGCGCATCTCGATGAAGATGCCGGCGTGGCCGATGGAGGTGGCCCGCATCGTGGTCGTACGCACGACGACAACCTACCGATTCACGTGCGAACGACGAAGTGGACGATGGTCACGGGGTCGGGGGGTCGCTGTACCGCACGCCACCCCGCGACACGTGCTCGGTCCACTTCGTGCCGTCCCAATAGCGGAACTCGTAGCGACCCGCGGGATCCTTGTACCAGTCGGCCGGAACCGAGGGTGTGGAGACCGCATTGGACGCCACCGGCGTCGAGGTGACGGCCGTCGAGCCGGAGGTGGCCGACGCCCAACCGTTCTGATCCGAGGCCGGAACGGGCGTGACATGAGCGGCGGGTGTGTTGGCGGTCGACGCCGACGCATTCTTCGATCGGGAGAGATAGGCGACGACTTTGGTGCCGGTGGAAACGATCGACACCACGGACCATCCCTCGGCGGCGAGCGTGTTCAACTTGTCGGCCAACTTCGTGTGTTCGCTGACGTAGACCGACACGGATGAATATTCCTGCATGCGACGAGTGTAGAGCCGATTCAGGATTCGGTCTCAGCGGTGCCCTCGACCGCGACCAATCCTCGAGCCTCGGCTTGCGACGACGGGCCGTCGAAGATCAGGGCTCCGTCGCGCAGGGCGACGGTGCGTTGGGTGGTGGTGACGAAGCCGAGTTCGTGCGTGGCCACCACCAAGGAGGCTCCGGCCGAGGATGCCTCGTCGAACAACTCGAGCAAGGCTTCTTTTCCTTCGGCATCGAGGCCCACGAATGGTTCGTCGACCAGCATCAGATCGAAAGGTCGAATGAACGCCATGGCGATGGCGGCTTTTTGCTTCAAGCCACGACTGAAGCGTGTGGGCAGATCGTCGGCGCGTTCGTAGATACCCAACTGTCCCAACAGGTCGGCGGCGCGTTGTTCCCAATCCGCCCGACCGTGAAGACGGGCGGTGTACTCGAGGTGCTCCCAGACCGACAGGTCCTCGTAGAAAGTGGGCGTGTCGGCGAGATAACTCAATCGTCGGCGGGCCTCCATGGAACCCGGTGCTTCGCCGAAGACGGTCACGCTTCCCGACGCCGGTTCGAGCAATCCGGTGGCCATGCGCAGGAACGTGGTCTTGCCCGATCCGTTGTGACCGATCAGGGCCACTCGTTCGTGCTCCTCGACTCGCAGATCCAGGGGGTGCAACGCCGGCCCGTCGCCGTAGTCCTTGGCGAGGGCCCGAGCGATGAGGGCGGCGGGTTTTTCCACCTCGTGGACCCGCGCGGTGTCGCGCGATACTTCGCGGGTCGGTGGCTTGGGGTGTCGACTCATGTGGATGCTCCCGTGCGTTTTTGACCGCGGCTCTCGGCGGCGGCGTTGGCGAACCAGTTCTTGATGTCGTCGCGGAATCGGATCCATCCGCCCACCAGTGCGACGAGCAGGACGACGGCGATGGCGACGCGAGTGGCGGCCGCCGGTGCCCCCTGACCGTTGTCGCTCGCTTCGCGAGCCATCAACATCGGCAGGCTTCCCAGCGTCGAGATGACGATGGGCCACAGACCCTTGATCAACGATGCGGTGCCGGCCACCTCGGGAGGCATCATGTTCTGCTGGGCGTTGGAATTGATCTGATCGGGCGCTCCCGAGACGATGTTGATGCAGGCTCCGGCCAATCCCCCCAACGCCGCTGGGAGAGCGGCGATGGCGGCCACGGCGAGTGACGAGTCGTCGGTGAGCCACATGGTGAGAACGACGATGCCGGATGTGGGTAACAGCATGGAGGCCGATGGCGCCAACAGGCGCAGATACAGCGGACCTCTTTGGTGGGGATATGCGTCGGTGCGGTCGCCGTGATCGATCTCCTGAGCCAACGGTTCGGCGATCTCCAAACCGAGGATGAACATCACGACACCACTACCGAGAATGGCCGCCGTCGTTCCGTTGTGCACCGCCACCAGACACAGGCCCGCGATCACCGCCAACATGATGATGCGCAGGATGCGACTGACCGGGAAGCGCAGGAGACCTTGCCAACCGCGCCGCCATTCGGGGGAGAGCGACCGACCGGCAGGCACGCGGAACCACGGGCGGGGCCGATTGCGTTCGTGACTGAGTTGACGGCGCAACAACGTGACCGTTCGCAGGTCCTGCAAGGTGACCGCGAAACGTAGTTGTGTCACCAACGTCGAGCGTCGCGCCAATGCTTCGAGAGACTGTCGGGACAACAGCCCGAGCCCGACCAGGACGAGCAACGCGGCCACGATCGTGGGAACGATCTCGATCGCGCGAATGCGCTCGCCCCACAAGGCGACTCCGCCGTGAAGGTCGGTTGGTCCGGAGAACCCCGCGTCGGGGAGAGCCGACCAGAATTGCCACGCGATCAGGACGCCTCCGAGTCCGCTGGCCATCCAACCCCGCATGCGGAGCCCGTGGGCGATGAGGGCCATCGCCACGAACATCGCGCCGGCGGTTCCGCCCCACACCACACCCGACCACGCCCATCCCATGCTGGTCCCGGGCAGTCGACGTCCGGCCAGTTGACCCGCCACCGCACCGGCGGCCGCGGTGGAGAAGACGATCGATCGCACCTTTTGCACGGCCGGTCGCAACAACACTCGCTCGCGACGAACGGGCGCCAGCAACACGTGACGAACATCGGCGTCCTCGAGGGCCAGTGGCCCACCACGCGAACCCGACCGCAATCCCATCGCGATCGCCAACACGAGAGCCAAACCCAACCAGCCCGGACCGAAGGTCGCCACGTCACGGGCGACGGTCGCCGACACCGGCTCGTCGGGCACCAGACCCGAGATGAACAAAACGCCGCCACCGAAGACGAACGCCGCGAGGTACACGCGGTAGAGCGCTTCGAACCATTCCAGTTCGGCGAGACGGTTCTTCTGACGCGCCCGGCGCAGCGCACGCACGGCCGACAGGCCGGTGGCGGCGATGGTGGGCACGAACGGAGACGTCGCCGGGGTGGCCTCTCCGGTTTCGACGGGGTTCTCCTCGTCGGCGGCCCAACCGGACCACGACGCCACGAACAATCGCGCGGGTTCATGCCCGGCGTGTTCCATGGCGACGAGATTGAGACACGCCGACACCCCGGAGCCGCAATACGCGATGACGTCGTCGGCACCGTCGACCCCGAGTCGGCCGTAATGATCGTGCAACGCAGCAACGGGTCGAAGTACACCGTCCTCGATGACGGCCGCCCACGGTGCGTTGCGAGCCGTCGGGATGTGCCCGGCGCGGGGATCGGCCGCCGACACTCCGGCCGCCCCGGTGAAACGCTCGGGGGCGCGAGCATCCAACAACAACGATGTCGTCCCGCCGGCGATCACTTCGCGGACGTCGTCGGTCGTGGCGAAGCGGTTCGTGGGCCATTCGACGGGGGTGAACGACGAGTGCTTGGTGGCTCGAACCGGCCCGGATTCGAGCGACCCTCCTGATGCGTCCGACCACGCGTCGATTCCGCCGTCGAGCAGCGACGCCTCACGACCGATCATTCGCAGCATGACCACCAAGCGCGACGCGGTCATGCCACCAGTGTCGTCGTAGGCGATCACATGCGTGTCGTCGCCGATGCCGAGCCGACTCATGTGCTTGGCGAAAGCCGCCGGAGACGGGAACGGGTGTCGACCATCGCTCGGTGAATTGGCCGGACGGGCGAGGTCACGATCGACGTCGACA
>Ga0129333_10005155_pt1 | contig 12243 bp, 15 predicted proteins | sample CPB6_08_DNA_FD_94474 | JGI IMG/M metagenome (GOLD analysis project Ga0129333, IMG submission 94474) | Freshwater to marine salinity gradient microbial communities from Chesapeake Bay, USA - CPBay_Sum_0.6_0.8_DNA | ecosystem: Environmental > Aquatic > Marine > Coastal | place: USA: Chesapeake... | reverse complement strand
CTATGCGGTCACGAAGCTCATCGGCGGCAGCAACGTCCTGGGATCCACGCCCACCACGCTGTGGAAGTCGCAGGACGGCGGCCTGACCTGGGCCACCCTCAGCCACCGGAAGTGAAGCGCGGATTCTGACAAGCCCTGCGTCTCCCTGCTCACCGCGAGCAGCCAAGGCTTGCGGGGCGTGCATTATTACAGAGAAAAAACCCCGCGCCCCGAAATGGAACCCATCGAAGACACTGATGACGAATCATGCGAGTATTGCGGGTTTGTCGGAACAGTCCGGCAGTTCAGGAGACCCGGTAAACGCATGATGGATTCCGTCTGCCCGCGCTGCGGATTTTCGAAGGAAGAATATTATGTTTATCTGAGCGAAAAGACCCTGCGCGCGAAAGCCGCAGCCCCCGACGCGCCGTCGTATCTCAAATTCAGGACTCCGGAGATAACGCAGGAAAGGTTCATCCACTTTTCAAGGATTGAAGAGCGGATACGGGCCAGGAGAGAGGCTGCCGCCCGCAGGGGAAGCGGCAGTTGCCTGCTTTTGCTGCTGGGAATTCCCGCCGGGCTCCTGGCCGTCTATTCGTTCGTCGGCTGAGCATCAGCTCATGCCCGGTTGGCGACTGGCTTAAGGTTCGAGTCTCCAGCCGTCCTTGGTCCGGACATTCCAACCGCCCGGGATGTCGCCCGACCTCTCGACGTAGACCCTCCCGCCGGGCGGGATCCAATCGAGCATCCCGGATGTGATGTCCTCGCGCTTCGCATCGGTCTTGATCCAGAAGCCTCCGTATTTGTGGTAGGACACCGCGGTGGGATAAGGGCCGTGTTCGCTCGGGGTGAGCTTCTGGTAGGTCACACCGTCAGGAATATCATCCTTCTCCAGGTTCTCCAAGGCCCTGTCGGTCGGAATCGAACTAACCCAGGCGCCCTTGGCAGAACGGACCAGCTCCAAGCCGTCCACAGTCGCATAGGGAAGCGCATAGGCCTTGGCGACCTCATCGGTGAACTCCTCCTTGGTGTAGGGGCCGCGAGGTATCAGCTTCGCCTCCGCCGCCTCGGTCATCCGCACCTTATGGACCAGGCAATCCATGCTGAAGCCGTAGGTGCCGAACCAGATGACCCTTATCCAGTGCCCGCGATAGGCAGCGAGGTGCCCGCGCTTCTTGGGGCCGATCTTGATGAGCACCGAATCATTGGTGCCCACCAGGGCCAGACGCTCCTTCCTGAAGCGCAGCATGACCCCGCGCCGCCGCAGCACCAAGGCACGGAGACTCTTCTTGGCTTTACGATAAGCGTCCTGACGGTCCATGGGGTCGACCTCGGCGAGGAGCCGGCTGACCTCGTCATCCAGCGAGTCGAAGTAGGGTCTGTTCTCGATGATTGCCATGAGGTTCGTTGTGCCCGGCGCTGGCAGTTTCGCCATCTTCAGGACACCAGTATATTAAACAAAAAGTCGCACTGAATTGGCATTTTACGTGCTTAGGCAAAAGGTGGAGATGCCGGAAGGCCCAATCCCAAATAAACGAGATCAATTTCTCTAAAGAAAAAGCGGCAGCCAGAGGCGTGGATATACTCCTTAGTGTCGCGATACTCATCTTTCTTGAACCAGCTGTTGAGGACGTAAGCGAATTCCGCCCGATAGCCGACTGGTTCGAACAATTTACGGTATTGCCTAAGCTTGAAATCACAGGTCAGGAGCTTCTCATCGACCGAACCCGCAGTGATCTGGTACTTCACCTCGATGACATAGGCAGTCTTGTTGCTGTAGTTGAGGAAAACATTGTCCGGCAAGAGCTTCTTGGAAAGGATGCTTCGGTAGTCGACCCGTTCCCGACGGAGGAATTTGTAGAGGTCCCCCTTCTTGAAGAGTAGACCCCGGACGCCTCCGGCGTCATGCAGGGTCTTTCCGACATTGGAGGCCCCCAGCAAGAACCCCCTGGCCATTAGGGTCTCAGTCAGTTCGACTTTGTCCTCGAAGCTGAGGCCGTTGATGTTGGTCCGGCCACCTCCTTTGCCGTCTTTTATCATTCAGGGACTTTACCCCATTGTATCATAGGATCAAGGGAGCATAACTTTGGCTCTGACTTTCACGCCTGTCTCCTCACCTTGCCCGCATGTCCGCCGAAGAGCCCATCTACACTAAGCCTTTCCTCAAGTGGGCCGGAAACAAATTCCGGATTATCGACCGCGTCGACGGCATTATTGAGAAATACCGAGGCCGACGCTCCAAATACATAGAGCCTTTCGGGGGCTCTGGCGCGGTCGTCATCAACGTAGGGCGGCGATTCACCGGCTTGAAGACCTATGCGGAATTCAATCCGGAACTAGTCGCCCTCATGCGGGCAATCAAAGATGACCTTTCCGGCCTGATTGAAAAAACCGCAGAGTTATTCGACCCCAAGAACAACGAATCAAAGCGCTACTACGAACTACGCGACGAATTCAATTATTACGTGAAATCCGGGGAGACGGGGGACGTCCGTAATTCCGCGCTCTTCATCTACCTTAATCGCCATTGTTTCAACGGACTCTGCCGCTATGGACCTAACGGATTCAACGTACCCTTCGGACGCTACGCTAAAACGGTCGCCCCGATCGAAGAGATGAAAGTGTTCGCTAGCCTGATGAAGGACGTTGAGGTCGCGGGCCCAAAAAGCTTCGAGGAAGCCATGAAAAAAGCAGGCGCGGACACCTTGGTCTATTGCGACCCTCCCTACTTCCCGTTGACCCTTACTTCCAGTTTCACCCAGTACTCGGATAAGTCAGGGTTCGGTCCGGAGATGCAAGAGAAGTTGGCCGTAGCCGCCGCCCAGTGCGCGCAACGAGGAGCCGTCGTACTCATTTCCAACCATGATGTGCCCGCATGCCGTGTGCTCTATCAGCGGGTAGCAAAGTCTCATGGACTCCAGAAGGTAGACTTCCAGGAGTTCGGCGTAGCTCGGTTCATCAGCTCGAAGGGTAAAGACCGTGGCAACGAGGCCCGCGAGCTGATCGCAGTGTTCAAAGCTTAAAAGGGTAGGTAAGCAGGATAAGCCTGCTCTTCGCTCAAACACGCTTCACCTCGATCACTCGTTCCTTGCCGGTGAGGACGAGGAGCTTCGTCTTGCGGAAGGTGCGTCGCGGTCCGGGAACGATGAAGTCCGGCTCCATGATCTGCGCCAGGACGGATAAAGCATTGCGCGACGACAGCACCAGGAGTTTAACCCTTTCCCCCTTCTGGTGGGCCAGCTCACCGGCGATCTGTTCTCCGTAACCGAGGATAGTGTGCAGCTTAGCCCAGGAGTAGCTGCGCATGTGCTTACGGTCACGACTGCGTCCGATGGAAATCTTCCCCTGGCTGATGGACAGCGCAGCCATCGGGACGCCGTCGATGACATCCACAGTCATCGCCTTTGACTTGCGCGGCAGGCTGAGGCCCTCGATTGAAACCTTGGCCCTCTTGTAGTTAGTGCGCGCGACGGCCCCCTTGCCTTTGGAGACGACGGACAATTGGCCAGCCTGAAGATGCAGATGCGAGGCGGGTTTATGGAACTTCGAGTCATTTGCGCCACCGGAGAGACGAACGCGCAACTTGGTCCTGCTGCCATCGATCGGCAGGTTGCGAAGCGTAAGGCTGACGTCCTTGGTCGGCTTTGTTAGGGTGGGCTGCGTGGGAGTCGTAGGCTTTTTCATGAAGCACTCTGACCTACGGGTCCATGGAGGACAATACTGGGCCGTCGATTGGGATTAGGGCGGCAAACCTTGACGTTAGATTGTAAGTTATTGTTGAATAACTATTTAAGTTTAAAATCGGCGCAGCGTCCACCTAGAGTTATTCGCAGAGCTGACAGTCTTTGTGAAAAAACTTCTTGGCGAGCCTTGCGGAACAGGCCCTCGCGGTAATACTACCCTCCTAACAATACAACGCATGCTTATCCAAGCCATCCAATCCACGCAGAACGACAACACCGTCTACTCTGCCTCCATGTCCGTTCGCGACCTCGCCAAAGTCACGGAAATCGACTTCGCCGACCCGATGACCGGAAAGGACGGCTACCAGCGTAAGCCCAACGATCGCCGTTTCTACGAAATCGCCAATTACCTGACCTACGACAACTCGATGATGCCCCCGGCCATAGTTCTGTCCTACCGCGGCAAGCTGAACAAAAAGAAGATTGATGGGGATATTGTGCGCATCGACTTCGACGAGAGCGAGAAGCTCTACGTCATCGACGGACAGCACCGTCTCGGTGGCCTGAAGGTCATCGCCGGCCTTTACGTCGACCCCGATACCAAGGCGACCGTGCATGATTTCGAACAATACGAAGCTCGTTTCGCCAAGTTCGAGATGCCCGTGGTCATTATCGAGTCCCCTTCTGTCCAGGTTGAAGCCTACCAGTTCGCCAAGATCAACTCCGAGGCCAAGAAGGTGAACAAGTTCTTGGCGAATGAAAGCATCCTGCGCGGCGGAGGCCCTGCCCCGACCGGCAAGCTGGCCTGGATGACCCGCGCCACCGCGGTGACTAACTTCCTCAACGAAGACTCCTCCTCGCCCTTCAAGAACAACCTGAAGCACCCTAACAGCCCTCGCGGACACGTCTACTTCTGTTCCATGCTCGGCATGACGAACGCCCTCGATTCTATCGTCACCAACCAGACCTACGCCGCGCTGTGGGCCAAGGAGTCCCGACAGATTCAGCAGATGATCGCCGACTACTGGTCCGCCTGGAAGGAAGTCATGCCGTTCTGCTTCGAGACTGTGAAGAAGGAAGAGAACCATAAGGACTTCGCCCTCTTCAAGAGCTCCGGGCTGATCGCCGTCAATTACTGCATGATCCCGATCGTCGAACGCATCGGCGAACGCTACCCGTCGAAGGACCAATTCGTGAAGGTCATCCGTAAGCTCGGTACGTACGTATCCCGAGAGTACTGGCATGTGAACAGCCCGAACGGCATGAACCGGCGCCTGGGCAAGGGCCCGATCCTCGAAGAAGCCGGCGCCATCGCGAACAAGATCCTGGACATCAAACTCTGATGGCAGCCGAGCACCCCGAGTTCGACGAGTCCAACTATGACGGCATCTTCGGGGGCGTCATCTATAAAGGGCGCAACTGTGTCGTCATCGGCATGAAGGAGCTGAAGTCCAAGAACGACGGCGAGCCCAAGCGCTTCGTCGACATCCGGGAGCACTTCTGGTTGGCAAGCGAAGGTATCTGGCAGCACACCGGCAAGGGAGTCACAATCCCCCTGCATAGCGTCGATGAGTTCCAAGAGGTCTTCGAACGCCTTCGGGGGCTGATGGAGTAAAGACTGCCCCCGGAAGGGATCTGCTTGAGGGGGCCTAAGGCTAGGATATGAAAAAACTTCTATAGAATTCGGGATAGAGGAAGTGGTAAAACGCCATTTTACCCTCTTTTTCACGATATTTCAGGAAATCTATGGAAAATCTCTCATGCAACTTGACGACGGGACTGGCTCTGGCAGAGTTGAGGAATGCAACGAGACCGACGCACGACCACTCGCCCGCTCCACACTTCTATAAACGATTCCAAATAGTCTCACAACTTTTTGCTTGCATGTTGCGCTAAAACTTGCACAGTGCTCGTAACAAGCCACTAAGCGCCAACCAAACACCCTTCAAAATATGCGCTCTCTGATTAAAACCTCCACCACTGCTAACATCAGCCTCCCGCCGCTGGCCGTCATCCAGTGCGCCGCTGACAGCATCCAGGCCGTAGACGAGGCCGCCAGCCTGCGCGTCGAAGACGGCACCCTGACTTGGTCCAGCGACAGCCTTCTTGAGGCCGTCACCATCGGGTTCATCGAGCAGACCGACACGACCTGCGTCTGGGCTGACCACCTGGAGTGCGACGCCTCGATCGTCGCCGCCGCCTTCCAGCACCTCGAAGCCTCGCTCAGCCATCAGGCTGACACCGAGGAGGTGGCGTCCAGCATCCACGAGGCCACGCTGCGCCTGCTCGCTGCCTCCACCTTCAATAGCCTGGTGGAAGTCACCAAGCATGCGCTCAAAGGCGCCGCCGATAGCCCCTTCCGCTCCGTCGGCCGTTTCGCCGAAGTCCTGAGCGCCCTTCCCGCCTTCACGCAGGAGCTCATCACGCGTCGTGGCGTCTCCCCGGATACCATCGCTGAAGAGCTGGGCCTTGGCTCGACCTTCCGCAACGGCATCTCGGCGCAGGCCAAGACCAAGTACCGTTCGGAGCATGAATTCCTGCACAACGGCCGCAAGGTGCTTTCACAGTTCCATTGGACGATTGGGGGCTCCTGCAACGATGCGCTCTGCTGCAGTATCCACGCCTACTTCGACGGATCACAGTCCCGCCTGGTCATCCTGCACATCGGTAAGCATTCCCGCAGCGCAGGCACCCGCACGTAATCAGCGACACCTCTAACTACTAACATAACAAAGCCATGCCTTACTCGTTCAACACGCGCTACACCGAAACCGGCGAAGTGGACCCTCGCCCGATGGTCTTCGACCTCCACGCTCACACGTCGAACCCCGATCTCGCGGTCGATGACTTCATCGCCGGCCGCCTCTTCCTGACGCAACTCGACGAGACCCGCATCTGGGACGTCACCCAAGACGGCGAAGTGGTCATGGCCTACAACGTGTGCCGTGCCATGTCCCTCGAGGACTTCTTCAAGAAGGCGCGTTCCGGCCACTGCATCCGTCTCTCCGCCCGACGCTACAACGCGTTCATCCGCCAGCTGAAGCTTTTCGTCCGCCTGAACTTCTACCCGGCCAGCTAAGATCCCGACTTCCCGGCCCGTCTCCGGCCCATTCCAACCTTCCTATCCGGCACTTCAGGGCCGACCTGCCCTCAATGCCTACAGCTCTCTCCAAAACTTTCGCCAAAACACGCACCATGCCTGATAAAAAAACCAACGGCCTCCGGGCCCTCACCCACCGCGACTTCGGCACGAAGCTGAAGTGGCTCGAGCTCCGCGCCGCCGCCATCATCGCGGCGACGACCGAAAGCACAGCGCCAAAGGTGCGTGACATCGGACCTAACCAGTTCGTGCTCACGGCCAAGAAGGACGCCCATTCCGTCCTCGTGTCCTACCTCATGGAGGATGGCCAGCCGATCGTCCAGTTCGTCTACGACTACCAAGCCCAGGGTCTCTTCGGGAAAGTCATCCAGCTTCTCGGCTCCGCGGTCCATGACCTGGCCGATACACCCCCCGCCGAAGTCCTGGAATTCACGACATCGACCAGTCAGGACTGCGCCTAATACCCAGAAATCCCCTCACAGTGCCTAATAATCCGAAATATAGCCGCCAAGCGGACATCCTGCACGGACGATTCCTGAGCTCCGTCGACCCCCTCCACTTGCGTCAATCCGTGGAGGCAGCCGTCTCCGGCATGCCTGAGTTAAACACCAGTTTCGTCCATGGCGAGGGCGTCGATCGTTACCGCATCAGCGGCTTCGAACAAATTGGGGACATGCTCCTCACCATAGAGGCCACCGACCTTTCCAATTCCGTGCGCATCGACTACCGCCGAGGCGACTCCGCTTTGCTTGCCAAGCTAGTGGAACGACTCGGGGGCGAACTTACCGCCTGCGACCAGCCTAGATTCCCTCGAGATCTGGCCAAGGGCTCGCTTGGCCAGTTCCTGCAAGGCCTCGGCAAGAAGTGCCGCCACTTCCAGAGCATCGTCGCCAATGCCAGCCTGGAGAGCGCCCTTGAATGCAACTTCACGGACTATCACAAGGTGCTCGAGGAATGCGCCAAGCTGATGGAAGCGCGCGTGCTCATCACGCAGGGCAAGGCCGAGCGCCCCAAGCACAAGGCCATGGTGGAACGCTACACGCAGACCTACCGCGACGCCCACGTCCGGACCGTCTACCACGACGGCCGTAAGCACGTCCTCCGCAACCGAATCGAAATCCCGAGCGAGAACAGCTCCCTCATCCTCCGCATGCACTACGCATGGGACCAGACCGCCGATCGTTATGTCATCGGCTGGTTCGACGAATTCTTCGGCTGCCCTTTTTAACCCACACCAAGAACAGCCCAGAAACCAATACCATCGTGCCTAACCTCAATGCCAAGCTGGCGCCCATCGCTGTCAGCCTCACCGACCTCATCTTCGATCCACTCAATCCGCGGCTCGTCGACATCAAGGAGCGCCCGCCGATCATCCCGGAGGTCCGCTTCGACGAGGACAAGATCCAGGGTCGTCTCGATACGAAGCTCCTCCGAGGCGAGTTCGAAGTCGATCGCCTGGTCGATAACATCCGTCAGAACGGCTACCTGAAGACCGACCGCATCATCGTCCGCACCTGGAGGGGCCAGGCCACGAAGTACGTGATCGTCGAGGGCAACCGCCGCATCTGCGCGCTCAAGAAGATCGTCCACGACCACGACACGGGCAAGCACTCCATCGACGAGGCGCTCTACGCCGAGATCTCGAAGATCGAGGTGCTGCTGCTCGACGAAACGAACCTGGACGAGAAGGAGCGCCTCGAGGCCATTAAGGTCCTCCAGGGCATCCGCCACCTGTCCGGCACCAAGCAATGGGGGCCGTACCAGCAGGCCGACGTAATCGCGGAACTCCGCGCAAACGGACGCTCGCCGGCCGACGCCGCCGCCACGATGGGCATCTCCACCCAGGCCGCTAACAAGCTGTGGCGCGCCCACTCGGCGCTGCAGACGATGAGCCAGCACAAGGACTTCGGCCCGAAGGTGACCTGCGACCAATTCAGCTTCTTCGTCGAGGCCATGCGTCCGGCCATCCGCGAATGGCTCGGCTGGGATACGGCGAAGGAAGCCTTCACAAACCAGGCGAATCTCGAGATCTTCTACGAGCTCATCACCGAAGCCGAGCCCGGTAAGCCCGCAAAGATCGAGCGCGCCATCGACCTCCGCGAGTTCGCCGACATCGTCGGCCACCCCGCCGCGCTCAACCACCTCAGATCGGAAAAAGGCACGCTGAGCCAGGCCCTGGCCCTGGCTTTGCCGCCTAAGTTCGAGGACTTTGGCCCGGCCGTCGAGAACGCCATCCGCGTCCTCCGTGAGCTGCCGGTCGAGAAGGCCCGTGAACTCACACTCGGCGAACGCGATTTCCTCAAGGAACTCGCAACTCTGGTCGAGAAGACCCTGAAGGCAAACGCCCAGCTCACCTCCAACTAATCCACCCTGTGCTGTATACCTGCAAAAAAATTCCCGGCATCGTCCGGCAGCTCGCCCGTTCGGCCAGCTCCTCGGACTGGCAGAGCGTGGCCAATACCCTCGCGGTCGAGCTTCAGGAAAAGGGCGTGCCTCTTTCCGACGCGCAGGCCGAGGCTCAGGACCATCGCGACGATTTCCTCCGGGAACTCGACGACTACAACGCCCGCGAAGTCCTGAACGGAGGCATCCCCGCCTTCGTCCATGATTCGACCAACTACTTCCGGGTCCTCGTCGCCTTGCCAGCGGGACAGCTCGAAGCCATGAACAACCTCTCCCCTCAGGGCTTCGAACGGCTCTGCGCCGAACTGGTCGGCAAGATCTGCGAGGAGAGCCGCCATACCGGCCGGGTCGGGGACGGCGGCATCGACTTCTCGGGGCACGGCATGCGCCTCCACGCGACCGGCGCCTACCTGTGTGGTTCGGCGGCGCCGCGCTTGCTGGGCCAGGCCAAGCGCTACGCCTCCTGCGTCCGCGAACAGGAGATCCGTGAGTTCATCGGCAGCGTAATCGTGGAACGCGCTAAGGTGGATATCGCCACGATGGCCCCAATTGTCACCGCCTTCTGGACCAATCACTACCTGGACAAGAAGGCCGAGGCCCTCTGCCGTCGTATGGGTATCTGGTACATGGACGGTCGCAACCTCTACCTGATGGCGCGCGATCTCGGCGTCGACATCGCCACCTTCACCTGAACACATCCATGGCTAACCTCCATGACATCGAAGCCGAAGACGAACGCGTCTCGTCTGCGCACGACTACGAAGTAGAATGTGTCCCTCTCTTCACGGAGCACGGCCCGACGCGTTTTTTCGGGACCCGGCGCAGGGATACTGGCGAGATCTTCGCTACGGTGACAAGCGCCTACGAGGTGCTTCAGAACCGCATGCTCGTCGAAGCGGCGGAGGATACTTTCCGCGCAAAGGGGATGTCTGGATGGAAGCGCAAGGTGGTAGTAACCTACGGCGGCGCACGCTGCTATGTCATCTACGACTTCCCAAGCATCGGAAGCCGGGTAGCCGGACAGGATCTCACCTTTCGTCTAAAGATCCAGAACTCCTTCGATGGCACGATACGGGCCAGTTTCGCGATCGGGCTCTTCCGCCTGATTTGCTCGAACGGGCTGGCTATGCCAATCGGCACGCTGAACCTGACCCAGAAACACATTGCGGCGCTCGAGATCGACTTCGTTGGCCGGACCGTAGAACAGGCACTCAAGGCCTTCTTTGACGCGCTGCCATTCTTCGAGAGCATGGCGTCGATCCGTGTCAGCCAGGACGCAGGCAAGGCCATCCTGCGCGGTTTAGCCGCCCGAAATGTCCTCAGCCGCCGCCAAGCCGAAGGCATGGTCAGTATCTGGGAAAACCCCCGTCATGAGGAGGATCGCGCCCGCACCCTTTGGAACCTCTATAACGCCGCTACCCAGCACCTGACCCACGAAGTTGCCGGCGCTATCGCCAAGCCCCGCTATGAACTGGCCGAACGCTGCACCAGAGTCATCACCCAGGCCTTCATCGACGCCGCTCGTCGAGGCCAAGTCGACAGCCTCATGCCAAGAATGAATGGTGTTATGGAATGATTAGGCCGTCGTCGAACTGGAAGGCCGAGCTAAAAGCCAGCTTCGTGTCTCGACTGACGCGGCAACCTCAAGCAAGCCTAGTAAGGCGCGTATAGCAGTACATGACCTGATGGGCTCATCGCTTGCCGTGTTCGATACTTGTGAAGTAATCATGTGCCATGAGATAGACGGCAAACCCCCCGGGGCCGGTGCGGATCTGGAATGCGCCGATTGTCGTCGCGGGAAACTTTTTCCCCTGCGGATGTCCAAGAAAACAGCGTAGCAGAACCTCGAGGTCAGCCTCGTGTCGTTCACGTTCCTTGCCCACAGGAAGGAACTCCTTCAAGGCCACTATCCGCCATCCGCTAACAAGCGCGGTTTTGATGACCACGGCGGCCACCACGCCGCCATCTAGTAGCCGGCCCAAACGTCTGCCTGCGGGAGTGATTATTGCCTTATCAACCGAGAAAAGCTTCATCGTCGCCTTCGGCAGCATGCTCGCATCGCCTTCAACGAACCGTATTCGCCAGTCTATATCCCCCAAAAAGCGCTTCATCTCACTGGCAAGAACCGAACGGCTCCTGCTCATGGAGATCTCCTGCAGTATCTCCTCCTTGAGAAACCTGCCGAAGGAAACTTCCAACAACTTCTCGACCCGGGATACGTCAGCCCTCAAGCGCAACATGTGGGGGATTTCGGAGTGCTCCATTTATGACATTATAAAAGCGATAGTGCCGCTCGCCAATCTGATTCGCGACTTGTGTTGGTTACTGGCAGAAATACTTGTGTAGTGGTAATGCTACGCCTCCCCGACTACGCTCGCTAACTTAGCTAACCGAGAGTGCAACTGAAAGACTTTGCACCACCTCAACGCACCCAGAGCCAGAAGGCGCCGAGGAGCAGCAAGACCCAGAACCAGGAGACGACGAAGCCACCGAGGTCCTCGCGGTAGGCGCGCCATCCCCTGCCCTGTGAAGAGGCGCGCAGGGACAATGCGTCGACAATCAAGGAGCGGCGGCCGGAGTCAGCGGCGAGCGCGGCGGAGTCGGACATGGCCAGCGGATCGCCCTCTCGGCCGGGCAGCTCGGTCGGGGTTTCCAAGCGACGGCGAAGATCCGACTGCTCGGACGCCGGCTCGGGCGGCGTGAGCAAACTCACGACAACGAGGGCGACGATGCCCGCCAGCAAAGACCAGGCGAAGACGTCAGGGTTCCAATGGTCGAAACGCACGCCGAGCGCGGCCGCGGCGCCGAAGTTGGTCGCATAGGCGGCCACGAGGCTCGCGAGCGCGCCCCAACGGTTGGCGCGGCGCCAGATGACGCCGCCGAGCAGGCCGACGCCCATGTAGGTCGCCATGGTCTCAGTGAGCAGGAACGCGTGCAGCACGCGATCGATGAGGTAATAGGCGTAGGCCACGCCGAGCAGCGAGATGAGGAGCCCGCTGAGCCGGCCCACCAGGAGATAATGGGAGTCCGGCCGGCCGGCCACGAGGTGACGGCGATAGATGCCCTCGGTGAAGAGCG